>OFFT01000457.1_pt1 | contig 29975 bp, 24 predicted proteins | sample 1521581 | NCBI WGS metagenome assembly OFFT01 (sample SAMEA3504084, study PRJEB24116) | mouse gut metagenome | biome: mouse gut; feature: mouse-associated habitat; material: faeces | place: Denmark | collected 2011
AAACAGTATGCGTCGTTTGGAATCGTCTGCGGAGTCGACGAAGCGGGCAGGGGACCGCTTGCCGGGCCGGTGGTAGCGGGGGCGGTGATTCTGCCGCCGGATTGTACAATTCTTTATATCAATGATTCCAAAAAACTTTCCGCCAAAAAAAGAGAAGAGCTGTATCCCGTGATTATGGAACAGGCAGTTGCGGCAGGCATCGGCATGGCGACACCGCAGAGGATTGACGAGATTAATATCCTGCAGGCAACGTATGAGGCGATGCGGGAAGCTATACATAATTTGGGCGTACAGCCCGATATATTATTAAATGATGCAGTTACGATTCCGGGGATTTCCATCCGTCAGATTCCGATCGTCAAAGGCGATGCAAAAAGTATTTCGATCGGGGCGGCAAGTATCATTGCCAAGGTGACAAGAGACAGACTGATGGAAGAGTACGACAGCATTCTTCCGGAATACGGGTTTGCATCCAATAAAGGATATGGCACAAAAGCACATATAGAAGCGCTGAAGGCTTACGGTCCGACGCCTATTCACCGGAAATCGTTTATCAAAAATTTTGTCTGATACCGGACAATAAAATGCGCTTTCGTTCTTTGGCAGATGCCGGTATGCGGATGTGCCGCGGGAGGTTAAGATGCAGATTACGGATATGCTAAACCAATATAACAGAAATATTGCAAACGGCACGGAAATTTCTTCCGGAACGCAGGGGATCAAACAGGTGGTATCTTCGATTCAGGAAATGTCCGTAGGAAATGTATTTGAGGGAAATATCAACCAGATTGAAGACGGCGTGGTAACGCTTGGGCTTGGAGACGGAAAAACGATTCAGGCGAAATTGGATTCCGGCGTTACGGTGCATGTAGGGGAATCCATGTTTTTTCAGGTGCGTTCCAATAGCGGAAGCCAGATTGCAATCCGCCCGTTTTCCGGCGGAAACGGCAGTAATCCGACGCTTTTAAACGCCTTGAAGGCGGCAAATCTTCCCGTGAACGGCAAAACGCTGACCATGGTACATACGATGATGGAGCAGTCTATGTCCATCGATAAACAAAGCCTGACGCAGATGGCAAGGTTTGTCATGGGAAATGAGGGGCTGGATGTTACTTCCATCGTGCAGATGGCAAAACTCGGCATTCCGGTGACGGAAGAAATGATTGCCCAGTTTGAAAATTATAAATCCGATCAGTATGCGATACTGGATCAGATGGAGTCATTGATGGAGATCTTGCCGGAGCAGCTTGCCGGCGGGGAATTTGGCAGGGAAGAGATGATTTCTTTGAATCGTCAGATCCTTCAGATATTTTTGGGAGAACCGGATGTGTTGGAAGGCCGGCCGGCAGAGAGCCTGCCGCAGGGAGCCGCAGATGCAACCGGACAAAACGGGACCGTGCAGGCGTCTGTTTCGGACGGGAAAGTGCTTTTAAATTCATCCGGAGTGTTGGACGGCGGAACCGAACCGGGTACGGCGGAGCAGGCCGTAAACGCCCGGATTCTGGGGACGGCTTCGGAATCTGAGATGCTGACGTCAAAAGAAGATGCGGCGCAAAAGACAGAAAAACCTCAGGTACAGACGCAGGAGCAGATGCAGACGGCATGGAAACACCTCTTAAACGGGGAGGAGTTTTTGCAGTTCTCCAGACAGCTTGCAAAATTTCCGCAGTTTGCAGAAAATCCCGCTTTCTTTTCGAACGGCCAGTTACGGGGGGATCTTTCTTCCAGAGAACTTTTACAGCTGTTGGAACAGGTGTTTTCCGAAGCACAGGCGTCTGACAGACAGTCTCTTTCGGAACTGGTTTCCTCCAAAGAATACCGCACGCTCGTCCGGAATATGATCGAGCAGCAATGGCTGTTAAAGCCGGAGGAAGTAAAGAGCGAACATAAGGTAAACGAACTGTATGAGCGTTTGGACCGCCAGTTGGAGCAGATGGAGAGAGTCTTAAAATCGTTCGGGCAGAGTTCGTCCCAGCTGTCTCATACGGCGGCAAACGTACGGGACAATATTCAGTTTATGAATCAGTTAAACCAGACGTACGCGTATGTGCAGATTCCGCTGAAACTTGCGGGACAGAATGCGCACAGCGAATTGTTTGTCTATACGGATAAACGGAAAAAAAGAGAAAAGGACGGAGAGTTCAGCGCTTTTCTGCACCTGGATTTGGACCATCTGGGTTCTACGGATGTTTCTATTAAACTGCACAACAAGCAGGTAGCAACCAATTTTTATCTTGCAGACGATCTTTCGTACCAGTTGATTTTAGAACATCTAAACCTGCTGGAAGAGAGACTGAAGCAAAAGGGCTATCAGGCTAAAATCCAGGTGATGAACCAGGAAGAGAATGTAAATTTTGTAGAAGACATTCTGAAACGGCAGACCCCGTCCGCCGGAGGGATGGTACACAGATATTCATTTGATGTCAGGGCGTGAGCAGTATGGAAAGAAAAAGGAAAGAGGAAAAAGTCAAAACCGCGGTTGCGCTTGCCTATGAGGCGGGAGATGTGGCGCCGAAGATTTTAGCGACCGGAAAAGGCGAACTGGCGGAGCGGATCATAGAAAAAGGCAAAGCGGGCAATGTGCCGCTGTACAAAGATAACAAACTGGCAAATACACTCTCCAAGCTTGAAATCGGAGATACGATACCGCCGGAACTCTATGACGTCGTAGCGGAAATTTTGGTGTTTGTAGACGATATGGACCGGCTGCGGTCCAAGATCAAATAGAGAAGAGGAAGCTGTTTCATCTATGGAAAACAAAAGAAAAATCGGGACAGAATACGAAAAAAAAGCGGCGGAATATCTCAGGCAGCAGGGGTTTTTGATTCTGGAACAGAACTTCTACAGCCGTTTCGGTGAAATCGACATTATTGCAAAAGACGGCAGATATTTCGTGTTTATAGAGGTAAAGTACCGCAGGGACAATTCCTGCGGCACTCCTTTGGAGGCGGTGCATGCAAAGAAACAGAAGAGAATTTGCAGGACCGCTTCTTATTTTTGCCTAAAGCACGGCTATCCTGATACGACGCCATGCCGTTTTGACGTAATTGCAATGACGGGAAAGGATGAGATCGTACATATTAAAAATGCGTTTACCTATACTGTATAATGCCGTGCTGTTTCGCATGTTTTTCGGCGGGTTTTCGAATAACACGGAGATTGAAAACGAGTAGATTTTGTATCGGAAAGAAAAGAGAGAGGATTGGAATGCAGAAATTAAAACAGGTTGAATTAAAACATTTTTCTGTCGGAGAAGGAGAGGAGCTTCCGTTATTTGTGTTCCCGTTGTTGGAGTCGTCCGGCATGGTAACGCATGGGTTTACGACGCGTTTGGGCGGCGTGAGCGAAGGGATTTTTTCTTCTTTGAATTTAAGTTTTACCAGAGGAGATCAGAAAGAGGCAGTGGAAGAAAATTACCGCAGGCTGGCAAACGCGCTTGGCGTTTCGGCGGAAAGTTTTACAGCTTCCGATCAGACACATACGACAAATGTGATTCGTGTGGACAGGAAAGATGCCGGAAACGGTATCTGGCGTCCGCAGGATTATAAAGATGTGGACGGGATGGTGACAAATGATTCCGCGGTTACGCTTGTGACGTTTTATGCGGACTGCGTACCGCTTTATTTTGCAGATCCCGTGCACAGGGCCATCGGGTTAAGCCATTCGGGCTGGCGCGGCACGGTGGGGCGCATGGGAAGCGTTACGCTGGAGAAAATGAGACGGGAATTCGGTACAAAGCCGGAAGATGTGCTTTGCGCCATCGGTCCTTCGATCTGTAAAAACTGTTATGAAGTAAGTGCCGATGTGGCGGAAGAATTTCAACGGGAATTTGCGGGAAGAGAGCAGGAGATACTTTTTGAAAAAGGAGACGGAAAATATCTGCTGGATCTTTGGAAGGCAAATGAAATTGTGCTGACACAGGCAGGCGTTCTTAAGCAGCATCTTGCAACGGCAGGCGTGTGTACGTGCTGCAATCCCAAGCTTTTGTTCTCCCACCGGGCAAGCCGGGGGAAGCGGGGGAATCTGGCTGCCGTGCTGGGGCTTGGATTGGGAAAATAACAGAAACCCGGGTTTACAGACTGCCCGGATTTGTTTATAATGGAAAAGGTTTCATAATCATATATCAATCAGGGAATGCGAGGAATGCAGAATGAAAAGAAATGATATTCATAAGATACTGATCATAGGCTCAGGTCCCATTATTATCGGACAGGCGTGTGAATTTGACTATTCGGGTACGCAGGCGTGTAAGGCGCTTAAGAATCTGGGATATGAAATTGTGCTGGTGAATTCCAATCCGGCGACGATTATGACAGATCCGGAGACGGCAGACGTGACATACATCGAGCCATTAAATGTAGAACGTTTGACGCAGATTATTGAAAAAGAGCGTCCGGACGCCCTGCTGCCGAATCTTGGCGGTCAGTCCGGATTAAATCTCTGTTCGGAACTGGCAAAAGCGGGCGTTCTGGATCAATACGGTGTGAAGGTGATCGGCGTTCAGGTAGATGCAATCGAGCGGGGAGAAGACCGTATTGAGTTTAAAAAGACGATGGACAGTCTTGGTATCGAGATGGCGAGAAGCGAAGTTGCTTATTCGGTAGAGGAAGCGCTTTCGATTGCGGATCAGCTCGGTTATCCGGTGGTTCTGCGTCCTGCCTACACGATGGGCGGCGCCGGCGGCGGACTGGTCTATAATGTCGATGAATTGAAAACGGTATGTGCCAGAGGGCTTTCTGCAAGCCTGGTGGGGCAGGTGCTTGTGGAGGAGTCTATTTTAGGCTGGGAAGAGCTGGAACTGGAAGTTGTCCGCGATGCAAAAAATAATATGATTACCGTTTGCTTTATTGAAAATATCGATCCTCTGGGCGTACATACGGGAGATTCGTTCTGTTCCGCTCCGATGCTCACGATTCCGCAGGATGTGCAGGATGAGCTGCAAAGGCAGGCATATAAAATTGTAGAAGCGATTCAGGTCATTGGGGGTACCAATGTGCAGTTTGCACACGATCCGGTCAGCGGAAGGATTATTGTGATCGAAATCAATCCCAGAACCTCCAGGTCTTCCGCGCTGGCTTCAAAAGCTACCGGTTTTCCGATCGCTCTTGTGTCGGCTATGCTGGCGTGCGGCTTGACGTTAGACGAAATTCCCTGCGGAAAATATGGGACGCTGGATCAGTATGTGCCGGGCGGGGACTATATTGTGATTAAATTCGCCAGATGGGCGTTTGAAAAGTTCAAAGGCGCAGAGGACAAGCTGGGTACGCAGATGCGTGCGGTCGGCGAGGTTATGAGTATCGGAAAGACGTATAAAGAAGCATTCCAAAAAGCGATTCGAAGCCTTGAAAACGGAAAGTACGGGCTTGGTTTTGTAAAAGATTTTGCAAAGAAAAGCAAACACGATCTTTTAAAAATGCTTGCGGTTCCTACGAGCGAGAGACAGTTTATTATGTATGAAGCGCTGCGGAAAGGCGCCACAGTCGAGGAATTATTTGAACGGACGAAGATCAAACATTATTTTATCGAACAGATGAAAGAGCTGGTGGAAGAAGAAGAGGAGCTTTTACGGGGAAAAGGAAGCGTACCCCAAAAAGAAGCGCTGCGGCAGGCGAAGCTGGACGGTTTTTCCGATAAATATTTAAGCGAGATTTTAGAAGTACCGGAGTGTGAAATCCGTAAGGCAAGAATGGAAGCCGGAATACAGGAGGCCTGGGAAGGCGTTCATGTAAGCGCTACAAAAGACTCCGCCTATTATTTTTCCAGTTATCATATCCAGGATGAAAGTACGGTCTGTACGGATCGGCCGAAAATTATGATCTTGGGCGGAGGACCCAACCGTATCGGCCAGGGTATTGAGTTTGATTACTGCTGCGTGCATGCGGCGCTTGCCTTAAAGAAACTGGGATTTGAAACGATTATCGTAAACTGCAATCCGGAAACGGTTTCCACGGATTACGATACGTCCGATAAGCTGTATTTTGAGCCGCTGACGCTGGAGGATGTGCTCAGCATCCATGAAAAAGAAAAACCCGTCGGTGTGATCGCGCAGTTCGGCGGACAGACGCCGTTAAATCTGGCTGCCGATTTAAAGAAAAACGGCGTCAATATTCTGGGAACCACGCCGGAGACGATCGATATGGCAGAAGACCGCGATCTGTTCCGCGCGATGATGGACAAGCTGAACATCCCGATGCCGCAGGCAGGAATGGCAGTCGATACCAAGGAAGCGCTTTCCATTGCAAATAAAATCGGCTATCCTGTTATGGTACGTCCTTCCTATGTGCTGGGAGGCCGCGGCATGGAAGTGGTACATGACGATGAATCTCTGATCTTTTACATGCGGGCAGCCGTTGGCGTGACGCCGGACCGTCCGATTTTGATTGATCGGTTTTTACAGCATGCCACGGAATGTGAAGCGGACGCGATCAGCGACGGAGAGCATGTATTTGTTCCGGCGGTCATGGAACATATCGAGCTGGCGGGCGTGCATTCCGGAGATTCTGCCTGCATTCTGCCGTCGAAACATTTATCGAAAGAACATATCGAGACGATAAAAGAATATACCAGAAAGATTGCGCAGGAAATGAATGTCGTGGGACTGATGAATATGCAGTATGCCATCGAAGACGGCACGATTTATGTGCTGGAAGCAAATCCAAGAGCTTCGCGTACCGTTCCGCTGGTATCCAAAGTCTGCGGTATCAATATGGTAAAACTGGCAACGGAAATCATGACGACAAAGATTACGGGGAATCCGTCTCCGGTTCCCGGTCTGCATGACCGCGAAATTCCTTATTACGGCGTAAAAGAAGCCGTATTTCCGTTTAATATGTTTCAGGAAGTAGATCCGCTGCTCGGACCGGAAATGCGTTCTACAGGCGAAGTGCTCGGGCTGTCCGGCAGTTACGGGAAGGCGTTTTATAAAGCGCAGGAAGCGACGCAGACGAAGCTTCCGATGGAAGGAACGGTTCTCTTTAGCGTAAACGACAGGGATAAGCCGGAGCTTGTAGAAACGGCGCGAGAGTTGTATGAGTGCGGATTTGGGATTATGGCAACCGGAAGTACCTGCGATAAAATACGGGAAGCGGGGATGAAAGCAGAGAAGATCGCAAAGATCAACGAAGGCCGTCCGAATATTCTCGACGCGATTGCAAACGGACAGATCGACCTGATTATCAATACGCCGAATGATAAGAAGGGATCGGTGGACGACAGCTATATCCGAAAAGCGGCAATCAAAAACAGGATTCCGTATATGACGACGATGGCGGCGGCAAAAGCAACCGCAGCGGGCATCCGTTCCATGAAAAACGGCGAGGGACAGCCGGTCAAATCACTGCAGGAATATCATGGGAGTATCAAAGGGTAAACCAATTTGTTTGAATCATCATTGTGATCTGCCGCCGTATGGGAAATTTCCCGTACGGCGGTTTTTCTGCGTCGTGGATATGTTAAAAAAACCTTAATAAATTCCTACAGTAATCTTTATTGTTTCGTATAGGGCAAAGTGGTAGACTAAGTGTATCATATGTATTAATACACTTAGCGAGGAGGTTATAGGATTGCTGCAATTAAATTATAGGGATGCAAAACCTATATATGAACAGATCAAAGAAGGAATCCGGCATTTGCTTTTGACCAATGCAATCGCTGCGGATGAGAAGCTTCCTTCTGTCCGGGAACTTGCGTCGACTTTGGCAATTAATCCCAATACGATACAGCGGGCATACCGTGAGCTGGAGGCAGAGGGCTATGTATACAGTATGAAAGGGAAAGGCACATTTGCGTCCTCTACGGATTTTATACACAAAAGCAGGGCGCAGGAGCTTTTAACGGAATTTGACGATGTGGTAGAAGAGCTTTTTGTACTGGACGTGACAAAAGAAGAACTGGGATGCCGTATGGAAAATCTGGAACAGGGGAGGCTTGTAGAAAATGGTTGAAGTTAAAAATCTGGTAAAAGAATTTGACGGGTTCCGTGCATTGGACGGCGCCAATATGTTTGTAAAAAAAGGAGCGATTTATGGTCTGGTCGGACCAAACGGAGCCGGAAAATCAACGCTTCTTAGGCATCTGACCGGCATTTACCGGCAAAATGAAGGAACGGTTACGATCGATGGAGAACCGATTTATGAAAACCTTGGGATCAAAGCAAAATTTGCATTTATTCCGGATGATATTTTCTATTTTATGCAGGCGGATACCATAGAAATGAAACGATTTTACCAGGGCATTTATCCGAAGTTTGACGAGCAGATGTTTGAGCGCCTGAAAGAATATTTTCCGACGATCGATCCGAAAAAGAATATCCGCAGCCTGTCAAAAGGAATGCAGAAGCAGGTGGCGTTCTGGCTTGCCGTTTGTACGAGACCGGAGCTTTTGATTTTAGATGAGCCGGTAGACGGCCTGGATCCTGTGATGCGCCGTCAGATCTGGAGTATTATTATGGCGGACGTATCGGAGCATGAAACGACGGTGATCGTCTCTTCCCACAATTTAAGGGAATTGGAAGATGTCTGCGATCATGTGGGAATTATGCATAAAGGGAAAATCATGATCGAGCGGTCGTTAAGCGACCTGCAGGGAAGCGTCTGCAAGATACAGGCGGCGTTTCAGGCAGAGATGCCAAAACTTCCGGAAGGATTTGAAGTGCTTCATATGTCAAATACCGGAAGGGTTTATACGCTGATCGTAAAGGGGGATCCGGCAGAAGCGAAACGGCAGCTTGAGAAAATGCATCCGATGCTGATCGATCTGCTTCCTTTGACACTGGAAGAGATTTTTATATATGAATTAGGAGGGGTAGATTATGAGGTCAAAGACATCTTGTTTTAACAAAACGATTTTCTTCAAAAATATTACGCATTTCTGGCCGATCTGGATGTTGATTCTGGCATGGAATCTGTTTGTCCTGCCGTTTATGATCTATAACAGTTCTCAGCAGTATAAACTGATGAATGATATCGGGAAAGAAGAACTGGAACAGTCTATGTCAAACGATATTTTATCGCTGGTTGCGGTCTATATCAATCCGGTTGTGTTGTTTATATTTTCTGTCGTTGCGGTGATGGCAGTATTTTCCTATCTCTATCAGGCAAGGTCGGCGAATACCATTCATGCGCTGCCTGTGACAAGAAAGGAACTGTTCTTTACGAATTATATTTCCGGCCTGCTGTTTTTGATTGTTCCGGAAATCATCGGATTTCTGATGGGAATTTTAGTCAGCGCGTTTTGCGGTTATGCGTATATGAACCACTTGCTGGCAGGACTTTTGTTTGCATGCGGGATCAGTACGGCGCTTTACAGTTTTAATGTGTTTATTGCCATGTTTACCGGGCAGCTTTTTGCCGTGCCGATTTTTGCCGTAATCATTCACTTTTTGTATGTAGGCGCAAAGACGCTGGTGGCAATGGTAATGTCAATGATTTCTTACGGTTTGCCGATGTCGTTTCCAGGAGGTAAACTGGATGTGCTTTCGCCGCTTTTCTATCTGTTGAGACATGTGAGGTTAGAGTATGACCATACAAAGGATTATGCGGTCATTATCGGAATACAGGGAAAAGAAACCGTAACGGTTTACGTTCTCGTTTCGCTGGTATTTGCAGTGGCTGCGTATCTGATTTACCGGATCCGGAATATGGAATCTGCGGGCAGTTTGGTTTCGATCGCCTGGATCTGTCCGATCTTTCGGTGGGGCGCGTCGTTTTGCGGAGGCGCATTGTTCAGTGCCATTTTCTGCAGCATTATGGGATTTTCTGCGGGTATATCGGTTTTTATAGCGGTGTTGGTTTCGGCAGTTTTCTTTGGGATTGTATTCTTTTTTGGGGCGCAGATGTTTTTGGAAAAAGGGTTCCGTGTCTTTACGAAAAAGAGAATTGCAGAATGCGGTATATTTCTTGTGATATTTGCCGGTCTGTATGTTTCGATTGAAGTGGATTTATTTGGACAGGAGCGGAAAATACCGGATGTATCGCAGGTGGATCGCGCGTATATCGATGCTTATGACTCGATTGGAGGTTCCGATGAGGAGATGATCGGGCAGGTGATGGATATACACAGACAGGTGATTGATTCCAAACGGGAATTTGAACGCCATGAGGCACAGAGCTGGCAGAATTTATATATTACCGTTCGGTATTATATGAAAAACGGATCTACGATCACGCGCAGCTATGCGATTCCGGCAGACGACGGCATGTTAGAGGATAACGATACGGTTCTTCACAGGGTTGCCCAGCTGGCAGCCGTTCCGGACAATTATCGCCGGCTGCTGTTTGGAGAGAAGGATCAGGAGATTGAGCCGATCGGCGGCTGGATCGAATTGTATAATGATCAGGAAGCGGCAGATCAGAAAGAATTTTCCAAAGAGGATGCAGAATACGTATATCGTGCGGTACTTGCCGATATTGAAGAAGGAAATTTTAAAGATGTGATCATGAATCGATATTCGTCTGACAACAGCGACAGCCAGGCGTATGACAATACGCTTGTACTGGAATGCCTTTCAGAGAATAACGAAACAAACGGCGATGCGGGACCGATGTATTCTTATGCCTATGAGAAGGCAAGTGCGGCTTCTATCAATGCCTATATCAGGTTTGACGCCAATTGTCATCATGTGCTTGATACCTTAAAAGAGATCGGAGCGATCCAGGGAGAGGAAGACCTGATTACGGTACAGGAGAGAAGTGAGCAATCCGATGAATAGATAATCCGATAGAGGGCAGGTGTGACTTGCGAAAGTCGAACCTGCCCTTAATATTTTTAAACGGAAAAGAGACGGCTAGCGGCATCTGTTTTCCTCTTGCACTTATCAAACAGACGATTTATAATGTGAAAAGTGTGAGAAAAAGCGGTGTTTGAAGGAGTGAAAAGCAAATGTTAATCAGGAAGTACGCGGCAAGAGATCTTGCAGAAATGATAAAAATATGGAATGCTGTAGTAGAAGAAGGTATCGCGTTTCCGCAGGAAGAAGCGCTTGAGTTATCAAACGGAATGGAGTTTTTCGCTTCACAAAGCTACTGTGGAGTTGCGGAAGAGAACGGAGTAATTGTTGGACTATATATCTTGCATCCAAACAATGTCGGACGGTGCGGGCACATTTGCAATGCAAGTTATGCGGTAGAAGCAGAATGCAGAGGAAAGCACATCGGAGAGCAGTTAGTAAAGGACTGTTTGTTAAATGCGAAAAGGCTTGGCTTCGGGGTACTTCAGTTTAATGCGGTTGTCGAGAGCAACGTTTCTGCGCGCCATTTGTATGAGAAATTAGGATTTACGCAGTTGGGGACGATACCGAAAGGTTTTAGGATGAAGGACGGTCATTTTGAAAACATTTGTCCATATTATCGAGAATTATAAATTGATTCAAATTTGTTTGATGTTGATGCGGTATCCTTAGATTGTATGTCAGCATTGAAAGAAGCCGGTTCAAGGCGGTGGAATGGAGATTAAGAATGGAAAAAAAGCATATCATAAATAAAGTCGAGAAGGGCAGCATCGCAGATGAATTGAACATTGCGCCCGGAGATGCGCTGATTTGTATCAACGGGCAGAAGATCGAAGATGTGTTTGATTATCATTATCTGATTCATGAAGAGGAAGTTACTGTTTTGATCCGAAAACCGGACGGGGAAGAATGGGAATTTGAAATCGAAAAAGACTACGACGAAGATCTGGGCATTGTGTTTGAAAGCGGACTGATGGATGATTATAAGTCCTGCCGGAATAAATGCATCTTTTGTTTTATTGATCAGATGCCGAAAGGAATGCGCGATACGCTGTATTTTAAGGACGATGATTCCAGGCTTTCGTTTTTGCAGGGAAATTATATTACATTGACCAATATGAAGCAGAATGATATCGAGCGAATCATCCGATACCGCCTGGAGCCGATCAATATTTCCGTGCATACGACAAATCCCGCGCTGCGCTGTAAGATGTTAAACAACCGTTTTGCCGGCGAGGCGCTGGCGCATATGCAGCGGTTAAAGGAAGAGAGTATACAGATGAACGGGCAGATCGTTCTTTGTAAAGGGATCAATGACGGGGCGGAGCTGGAACAGAGCATACGCGACCTGACGTCATATATTCCCTGTATGCAGAGTCTCTCCGTCGTTCCGGCGGGCATGACAAAGTACCGGGAAGGACTCTATCCCTTAGAGCCTTTTACAAAAACGGACGCCGGGGAAGTGATTTCCGTGATTCACAGATGGCAGCAGTATTGTATGGAGCGCTACGGCATTCATTTTGTCCATGCAGGAGACGAATGGTATCTGATGGCAGAAAAGGAAATTCCTAAGGAAGAGACCTATGACGGATACCTGCAGCTGGAAAACGGGGTAGGCATGATGCGCCTGTTAGAGGACGAATTTTTGGAAGCGCTGGATAAAACAGAAAGAAAAACAGCAGGGATGCGGAAGCTTACCATAGCGACCGGAACGTTGGCGGCTCCCCTTCTGACGAAATTATGCGGCCGTCTGATGCAGAAATTTCCGGATATTTTTGTACGGGTCATTCCGATCCGGAATGATTTTTTCGGAGAACAGATCACGGTTGCCGGGCTTTTAACGGGGCAGGATCTGATCGCACAGCTAAAAGGTGTGGATTTAGGGGAGAAACTTTTGCTTTCGAGCCATCTTCTGCGCAGCGGCGAAGAAGTGTTTCTGGACGACGTGACGCTCACAGAGCTGAAAAATGCTTTACAAGTACAGGTAGATATTGTAAAATCAAGCGGACAAGATTTCGTAGATGCATGTATCGGCTGATTTTGGAAACGTCTCTTCCGCCGGCTGCATCTTGTATCGACGGTAACAAACATCTGCCGGAAGACCTTTTTCCAACATATCCTGGGGCAATTGTGGAATACGTCCGGCAGAATACATGTTTTGGATATGCCCCGGAGAATAGGAGATTGTTATGAGTAAACCGGTGGTGGCGGTGGTAGGACGTCCCAATGTGGGAAAATCAACGCTGTTTAATGTATTGGCCGGAGAAAGAATTGCGATTGTAAAAGATACGCCGGGAGTGACCAGAGACAGGATTTATGCCGACGCTTCCTGGCTGGATCATAATTTTACATTGATCGATACGGGAGGGATTGAACCGGACTCCAAAGATATCATTTTGTCTCAGATGCGGGAACAGGCGCAGATCGCTATCGACACGGCGGACGTCATTCTTTTTCTTACCGACGTGCGGCAGGGACTGTTGGATGCGGACGATAAAGTGGCGGATCTGCTGCGCCGTTCGGGAAAACCTGTGGTCTTGGTCGTCAATAAAGTGGACAGTTTTGAAAAATTTATGCCGGATGTGTATGAATTTTATAATCTGGGAATCGGAGAACCGGTTCCGATTTCCGCCGCATCTATGCTTGGGATCGGAGATATGCTGGATGAAGTCATCCGTCATTTCCCGAAGAAAAGTGGCGAAGAGGAGGAAGACGATCGTCCGAAGGTAGCGATTATCGGAAAGCCCAACGTAGGGAAATCTTCTCTTGTGAACCGCCTGCTTGGGGAAAACCGGGTGATTGTATCCGATATTGCCGGCACGACCAGGGACGCCGTTGACACGGCGATCCGGTATAACGGAGAAGAATATGTCTTTATCGATACCGCGGGGCTGCGCAGAAAGAGCAAGGTAAAAGAAGATCTTGAGCGTTACAGCATTATCCGTGCCGTAACCGCCGTAGAGCGTGCGGACGTGACGCTTTTAGTGATCGACGCAACGGAAGGCGTAACGGAGCAGGATGCCAAAATAGCCGGGATTGCGCATGACCGCGGAAAAGGGATCGTCATTGTCGTAAATAAATGGGACGCCGTCGAAAAGGACGATAAAACGATGCAGAAACATACGGAGCGGATCCGGCAGATTTTAAGTTTTATGCCCTATGCAGAGATTATGTTTATTTCGGCAAAGACAGGGCAGAGAACCGGAAAGATTTTCGACATGATCCGGATGGTTATGGAAAATAATTCCATGCGGATTTCCACAGGCGTGTTAAACGAGATTGTAACCGAGGCAGTCGCTATGCAGCAGCCGCCTTCCGATAAAGGAAAACGGCTGAAGATTTATTATTCGACGCAGGTATCGGTAAAACCTCCGACGTTTGTGATCTTTGTCAACGAAAAACAGCTGATGCATTTTTCATATGTCCGGTATCTGGAAAACCGGATCCGCGACGCATTCGGATTTCGGGGGACTTCTTTAAAATTTATCATTCGGGAGAGAAAAGGAGAATGACGCTATGCTGAGTAATCGGTTGGTCGTACTGGTGATCGGATATTTCTGCGGAATATTTTTATCGGGATATGCCTATGGAAAGTCGAAACATAAAGATATTACTACAATGGGAAGCGGCAATGCCGGAACGACGAATACGTTCCGCATGTTCGGATGGAAAGCGGGACTGATTACGCTGCTGGGGGATGTTTCCAAACCGATCGCCGCAATTTTGATCACATGGCTGCTGTTTCATAAGAGTTGTCCGGAGGGCGTGAGGCTTCTGGAACTTTACGCAGGGCTTGGAACGATTATCGGGCACAATTATCCGTTTTATATGAAACATTTCAAGGGCGGAAAGGGGATTGCTTGTACCGGAGGGATGATGATTGCATTCTGTCCGATCGAAGTGCCTCTGGGCCTTGGGCTGTTTCTTATTATGACTGCCGTGACAAAATACGTATCGGTAGGCTCGATCGTCGGACTGATCAGTTTTTTTGTGCAGACGGTCGCATTCGGAGAACTGGGGATATTAGACGTAACAGAGAAGTACCGGATGGAGGTTTATCTGCTTGCTGCAGTTATTATGCTGATGGGCATCCTGCGGCACCGGGAAAATATCAAACGCCTGATCAACGGAAACGAAAATAAATTCAGTTTAAAAAAGAAAGAAGGAACGGTTTAATTATGGCGAAAGCAGGAATCATCGGAGCCGGGAGCTGGGGATGTGCGCTTGCCGGCGTATTGGATACGAACGGGCATCAGGTAACGGTATGGTCTGTCATGGAAGATGAGATTTCCATGTTGAAAGAGACGCATGAGCATGCGGATAAACTGCCGGGCGTTTTGCTGTCGGAGAAGATTTCCTTTACCTGCGATATCAAAGAAGCGGTTTCGGACATGGATCTTTTGGTCCTTGCCGTACCCTCCGTTTATACAAGGAGTACGGCAAAACAGATGGCGCCTTACATCAGGCAGAACCAGATCATTGTGAGCGTGGCAAAAGGAATCGAAGAAGAGAGCTTGCTGACGCTCTGTGAGATTATCGAAGAGGAAATTCCGGCTGCAGACGCCGCCGTACTCTGCGGACCAAGCCATGCGGAAGAAGTGGGAAGAAGACTCCCTACGGCATTGGTGGCGGGAGCAAGGACGAAGAAAACGGCAGAATATATCCAGAAAGTATTTATGAACGACGTATTTCGTGTGTATACCAGTCCGGATGTGCTGGGCATGGAACTTGGCGGGGCGCTGAAAAACGTCATTGCGCTTGCGGCGGGCATGGCAGACGGATTGGAGTACGGGGACAATACGAAAGCCGCTCTGATCACCAGAGGCATTACGGAGATTGCGAGGCTTGCCGTGGCAATGGGGGCGAATACGGAGACGATCAACGGACTGACGGGAATCGGCGATCTGATCGTGACTTGCGCCAGCAGGCATTCCAGAAACCGGAAAGCCGGTATGCTGATCGGCAGGGGATATACGATGCAGCAGGCGATGGATGAAGTAAAAATGGTGGTAGAAGGCGTTTATTCTGCTAAAGCCGCGGCTGCACTTGGAAAGAAGTATGGAGTTTCCATGCCGATCATCGAGCAGGTGAACCGCGTGCTGTTTGATGATAAACCGGCAAAAGACGCCGTCAGGGAATTGATGCAGAGAGATAAAAAGACAGAACATACCACGTTAGAATGGGAGAACTGATCAGAGATGGAAACGATTCGGATAAAATATTTTTCAGACGATGTAAAAAAGCTTTGTTATATAGACGGAAAATCCGACTGGATCGACCTTAGGGCTTCGGAGCGCAGGGAGTTAAAGGCGGGTGAATTTGCGCTGATTCCCTTAGGCGTTGCCATGCAGCTTCCAAAGGGATATGAGGGGCATCTGGTGCCGAGAAGCTCTGCTTTTAAACAGTATGGCATCCTGCAGACAAACAGTCTGGGAATCATAGACAATTCTTACTGCGGAGACGAGGATATGTGGCGTATGCCGGTCTATGCGACCAGAGATACCGTAATTGAGAAAAACGACAGAATCTGCCAGTTTCGTATTGTGAAAAACCAGCCGCAGATCGTATTTGAAGAATGTAAAGAACTGGAGAAAGAAAGCCGCGGGGGCTTTGGAAGTACAGGCAGGCAGTAGAACGGAGCGTTGCGATGGCATTTACCCACTTACATGTGCATACCGAGTACAGTCTTTTGGACGGCTCGAATAAGATAAAAGAATATGCCGCAAGAGTGAAAGAACTGGGCATGACTGCGGCTGCAATAACAGATCACGGCGTGATGTACGGCGTGATCGAATTTTATAAGACCGCAAAGGCACAGGGGATTCAGCCGATTTTGGGATGTGAAGTCTATGTGGCGCCCAATTCCCGTTTTGACAGAGAAACGGTGTATGGCGAGGACAGGTACTATCATCTTGTGCTTTTGGCGGAAAACAACGAAGGATACGGCAATTTGGTGAAAATCGTATCCAAAGGGTTTGTAGACGGTTATTATTATAAGCCCAGGGTGGATTTTGAGGTTTTAAAGACGTATCATGAGGGAATCATTGCCTTAAGCGCCTGCCTGGCGGGAGAAGTTCAGCGTTATCTGGTGCGCGGCTTATACGAAGAAGCCAAGCAGACGGCGTTGAAATACCAGGACTGCTTCGGCGAGGGCAATTTCTTTTTAGAGCTGCAGGATCACGGTATTTCACAGCAGCAGACGGTCAACCAGCAGCTGCTGCGTCTTTCCAAAGATACGGGGATTGCGCTTGTGGCGACGAACGACGTGCATTATACGTATGAAACGGATGCGGATTCCCACGATATCTTACTCTGTTTACAGACAGGGAAAAAGCTCTCCGATGAAAACAGGATGCGTTATGAGGGAGGACAGTATTATGTCAAATCCGAAGCGGAAATGAGAGCGCTGTTTCCTTATGCGCTGGAAGCCGTGGAGAATACACAGAAAATTGCCGACCGCTGTCATGTGGAGATTGAATTCGGGCACACAAAGCTGCCGAATTTTCCTGTGCCTAAAGGGTATACCACTTATGAATATCTGGAAAAGCTCTGTTACGAAGGGTTGAACGAGAGGTATCCCCTGGTGACAAAAGAGCTGGACGAACGCCTGAAATATGAGCTTTCCGTGATCAAAGATATGGGGTATGTGGAGTATTTTCTGATTGTATGGGATTATATCAGGTACGCCAGGGAACACGGCATCAGCGTGGGACCCGGCCGCGGCAGCGCTGCGGGAAGCCTTGTCGCATATACGACGGGAATTACGAATATCGACCCGATCCGGTATCATTTGATTTTTGAGCGTTTCCTGAATCCGGAACGTATTTCCATGCCCGATATCGACGTGGATTTCTGTTTCGAGAGGCGGCAGGAAGTGATCGATTACGTCATTGAAAAGTACGGCAGAGACTGTGTGACGCAGATCATTACGTTTGGTACGCTTGCGGCAAGGGGAGTCATCCGGGATGTGGGGCGTGTGATGGATCTGCCGTATGCATTTGTGGATACGATTGCAAAAAGTATTCCGAACGAGCCGGGCATTACCATTGAACGGGCAATTACAATGAACCCGGAGCTTAGGAACCGGTACGAAAACGAAGAAAATGTAAAGCGTGTGATCGATATGTCGAAACGCCTGGAAGGACTGCCGAGACATTCTTCCACGCATGCTGCAGGAGTCGTGATCTCCCAGAAGCCGATGGAAGAATACGTGCCGCTCTGTCTTGGAATCGACGGCATGCTCACAACGCAGTTTACCATGACGACGATCGAAGAGCTTGGTCTTCTAAAAATGGATTTTCTGGGTCTTCGTACGCTGACAGTCCTTTTGAACGCGGCGAAGATGGCAGAGAAAAATCATGGCGTATCGCTGGATATCGACCGGATCGATTTTGACGACAAAGCGGTATTTGAGTCTCTGGGAACCGGAAAGACCGACGGCGTGTTCCAGCTGGAAAGCGCCGGGATGAAGAACTTTATGAAAGAGTTAAAACCGGAGAACCTGGAGGATATTATTGCGGGCATCGCGCTGTACCGCCCGGGACCGATGGACTTTATTCCGGCTTATATCCGGGGGAAAAATCAATCCGGTGAGATTGCCTATGACTGCCCGCAGCTCAAGCCGATTTTGGAGCCTACGTACGGCTGTATTGTGTACCAGGAACAGGTGATGCAGATCGTAAGGGATCTTGCGGGTTATACGTTAGGGCGCAGCGACCTTGTGCGGCGTGCCATGTCAAAAAAGAAACAGTCGGTGATGGAGCAGGAGCGGAAAAATTTTGTGTACGGTAATCCGGGCGAAGGGATTCCCGGCTGCGTGGCAAACGGCATTCACGAACAGACTGCCGATAAAATTTTTGACGAGATGATCGATTTTGCAAAATATGCGTTCAACAAGTCCCATGCGGCGGCATATGCGGTAGTGGCATATCAGACGGCATATTTAAAATATTATTATCCGGTGGAATATATGGCGGCTCTGATGACTTCCGTGCAGGACCATGTCACCAAGGTTTCCGAGTATATACAGACCTGCCGGAAGATGGGGATTTTGATTCTGCCGCCGGATATCAACGAAGGAGAGAGCGGCTTTTCCGTATCGGACGGACAGATCCGCTACGGTCTTTCTGCGATCAAAAGCGTGGGGCGGCCGCTGATTGCCGCCGCATTAAAAGAGCGGCAGGCAAACGGAAAGTTTACGTCTCTTAAGGATTTCCTGACCCGGATGAGCAGCGGGGAACTCAATAAACGCGCGGTGGAGAATTTTATCAAAGCGGGAGCTTTTGACGGCATGAAAGGAACGCGGAAACAGAAGATGTTTTCGTATATCGGGATGATGGACGACATTAACCGGGAAAAGAAAGAATCCATGGCGGGGCAGATGAGCCTGTTTGACCTGGTTTCGCCCGAAGAGCGCCGGGAGTACGAAACGGCGATGTCGGATGTGGGCGAGTATGATAAAGAGACTCTTCTGGGATTTGAGAAAGAAGTGCTGGGCGTCTATATCAGCGGCCATCCGCTGGAAGAATACGAGGGACGGTGGCGGAAAAATATTACGGCGACGACGGCGGATTTTCTTTTGGAAGAAGAGACCGGGGAGACAAAAGTAAAAGACGGCGAATCTGTGACGGTCGGCGGCATGATCGTAAATAAAACGATCAAATATACCAGAACGAACCAGACGATGGCGTTTCTTACCATCGAGGATCTGCTTGGGACCGTGGAAGTCGTCGTATTTCCCAGGGATTATTTAAAGAATCAGACGCTGATGCAGGAAGAGGCAAAGGTATTTATCCGGGGCAGGGCAAACGTGGAGGAAGAAAAGAACGGAAAAGTGATCTGTGAAAAAGTATACGCGTTTGACGACGCGAAGCAGGAGCTTTGGATTCAGTTTTTGGATAAGGAGCAGTTTGCATCCAGAGAAGAAGAACTTTACCGCCTTCTGGCGGATTCGGACGGGGAAGATGCCGTTGTGGTCTATCTTTCGGCAGAAAAAGCGATGAAGCGCCTGCCGCCCAGCCGGAATATCAAAATCGATGCCGGGCTGCTTGAGAGTTTATCCGGGTGTTTTGGGGAAAATAATATAAAAGTTGTAGAAAAGGCTATTGAAAAGACCAGATAAACCGATTAAAATGGTAGAGAAGATCAGAGTATAATGGAACCGGAGTAAAAATATAGGAGGAAATATGGTATGGCAAAGGAGATCAAAACAATAGGCGTATTAACCAGCGGCGGCGATGCTCCTGGAATGAATGCTGCCATTCGTGCGGTTGTCCGTGAAGGACTTGGAAAAGGATTATGCGTAAAAGGCATCAAGCGTGGATATGCGGGACTGCTTTCGGAGGAGATTATCGATATGCAGGCGCGGGATGTGTCGGATACGATTCAGCGCGGCGGAACGATTTTACAGACGGCGCGCTGTAAGGAGTTTACCACTGCGGAAGGGCAGCAGCTTGGGGCTGAAATCTGCAGAAAGCACGGCATTGACGGCGTTATAGTAGTCGGCGGGGACGGTTCGTTCCGGGGCGCGCAGAAGCTGGCTTCACACGGCATCAATACCGTTGCGCTTCCGGGGACGATTGACTTAGACATTGCCTGTACGGAATATACGATCGGGTTTGATACGGCTGTCAATACGGCGATGGAAGCGATTGATAAAGTCCGCGATACTTCCACATCCCATGAACGCTGCAGTATCATCGAAGTTATGGGGCGCGGGGCAGGGTTTATTGCCCTTTGGACAGGAATTGCCAACGGGGCGGAGGATATTCTTTTGCCGGAACGGTATGATTACGACGAACAGAAGCTGGTGAACCATATTATAGAAAACCGCAAGCGCGGCAAACAGCATCATATTATCATCAATGCGGAAGGCATCGGTTATTCGCAGAGCATGGCAAAGCGGATTGAAGCGGCGACCGGGATTGAGACGAGGGCGACTATTTTGGGGCACATGCAGCGGGGAGGAAGCCCGACCTGTAAAGACCGCGTATATGCGTCCATTATGGGGGCTTATGCGGTAGACCTGCTCTGCGAGGGAAGGACGAACCGTGTTGTGGCATACCGTCACGGTGATTTTGTCGATTTTGATATTGACGAAGCGCTTTCCATGGAAAAGAGCATACCGGAATACCAGTTCGAAGTCTGCAGTAATCTTTCCATATAAAAATAGTATAATTTATTACTTGTTTTTTAAAAACGCATATGCTATAATAGCAAAATGACTGCGAGCGGTAAAAGTATGCCTTTTTTTGGGATATGCCGGAATCGGGCCGCAGGCAGTTTTGGTTTAAACGGGAATGGCCGCAGCCGGAAACGTGTCTGAACAGGGCGGGGCCGCGTACATCTATATATCAAGGAGGAAACAGCCAGCATGAGCGTACAGGTAGAAACTTTAGAGAAAAATATGGCAAAGCTTACGGTTGAAGTGTCTGAGGACAGGTTAGAGGAAGCGTTGCAGCAGGTATATTTGAAACAAAGGAATATGATAAGGGTTCCGGGATTTCGGAAGGGCAAAGTTCCAAGGATGATGATTGAACGGATGTATGGGCCGGAGATCTTTTATGAAGACGCGGCAAACCGCCTGATCCGGGAGAATTACGGCCCAGCGGCGGACGAGAGCGGCCTTGATATCGTATCCCGCGCAGAAATTGACGTAGTTCAGCTTGAGAAAGGCAAACCGTTTGTTTTTACGGCAGAAGTGGCGGTAAGGCCGGAAGTGAAGCTGGGCGAATACAAAGGCGTTCTGGTTTCTAAAGTGGATACGGCTGTAACCGAGGAAGAGATAGACGACGTAATCAGAAAAGAGCAGGAAAACAATGCGAGGATTATCACGGCGGAAGACCGCGTGATTGAGGAAGGCGATACGGCAGTCATTGATTATAAAGGTTTTGTGGACGGAGTGGCGTTTGAAGGCGGCAGCGACGAGAACCATGCGTTGGAAATCGGTTCCCATACGTTTATCGATACGTTTGAGGATCAGCTGATCGGCAAAAAAGGCGGCGATGAAGTAGAAGTAAACGTCGTTTTCCCGGAAGAATACCATGCGCAGGAACTGGCCGGCAAGCCCGCTGTATTCCAGGTGAAGATTCAGGAAGTCAGGATAAAAGAACTTCCGGAACTGGACGACGAATTTGCGCAGGATGTATCCGAGTTTGATACCATGCAGGAATACCGCGAAAATATCCGTAAAGATCTGGCAAAGTCAAAAGAAGCCGAAGCCAAATCCGCCAAAGAAAACGAAGCGGTTTCTAAAATCGTGGAAGCTTCTGAAATGGAACTTCCGGAACCGATGATTGAGATGCAGGTGGATATCATGCTTGACGAGTTTGCCCAGAGGATTAGATACCAGGGCCTGGAATTTGAGCAGTACCTGCAGATATCAGGTATTACAGAAGAGAAGTTAAAAGAGCAGATAAGGCCGGATGCCGTGAAACGTATTCAGAGCAGCCTGGTGCTCGAACAGATTGTAAAAGAAGAAAATATCCAGACGACAGATGAAGAACTTGAACAGGAAATTGAACGGATTGCCGGAATGTACCGGATGGAAGCAGATAAAGTAAAAGAGCAGATGGGCGAGGAAGAAGAGAAATCAATCCGTAAGGATTATGCAGTTCAGAAAGCCGTGGATTTTATTTTGGAACATGCGGTGGAAGAATAAGGATGACGAAGTAAACCACTGCCGGACAGGTCAGGGCCAGATGGGTTTTGGCCTGTTTTGGCATAATAAGCAGGAGGCAAAAATATATGAGTTTAGTACCTTATGTCATTGAACAGACCAGCAGGGGGGAACGCAGTTATGACATTTATTCCAGGTTATTAAAAGATAGGATTATTTTCCTGGGAGAAGAGGTGAATGAAACGACGGCAAGCCTGACGGTAGCGCAGCTTTTATTCTTGGAATCGGAAGATCCCGGCAAGGATATTCAGCTGTACATCAATTCTCCGGGCGGCGTGGTTACGGCGGGGCTTGCAATTTACGATACGATGCAGTACATCAAGTGCGATGTGTCTACGATTTGTATTGGGCTTGCGGCAAGCATGGGGGCATTTTTGCTGGCCGGCGGCACAAAAGGAAAACGGATGGCGCTTCCGAATGCGGAAATTATGATACATCAGCCTTCCGGCGGCGCAAAAGGCCAGGCAACCGAGATAGAAATTGCCGCCGAAAATATCTTAAAAACCAAACGGCGCTTAAATGAGATCCTTGCGGAAAATACGGGAAGACCCTATGAAATCATTGCTGCGGACACGGAACGGGATCATTATATGTCCGCACAGGAAGCAAAAGATTATGGAATCATTGATCTTGTGCTGACGAACCGGGAATAATTATATGGAGTGAAAATGAAGCTATGGCAGGAAGAAATATCATAGGCGGCGGGGAACGGATCCGCTGTTCCTTTTGCGGGAGGTCGCAGGAACAGGTCAGGAAACTGATTGCAGGGCCCGGCGGGGCATTTATCTGTGACGAATGCGTGGATATCTGCGCAGAAATAATCGAAGAAGAGATGGAAAAGGAAGAAGAAGCGTCTGTGGAAGCGTCTCCCCCGGCACAGGAGATCAACCTGATAAAGCCGGAAGAGATGAAAGCATTCCTGGACGAATATGTGATCGGGCAGGACAATGCCAAAAAAGTATTGTCGGTAGCGGTATATAACCACTATAAACGGATTCTGGCGGGAGCGGAACTGGATGTGGAGCTGCAGAAGAGCAATATTTTAATGTTAGGGCCTACGGGCTCCGGTAAAACCTATCTGGCACAGACTCTGGCGCGTATTTTAAATGTACCCTTTGCGATTGCGGACGCTACTACGCTGACAGAAGCAGGTTATGTAGGGGAAGACGTAGAGAATATTCTTTTGAAAATCATCCAGGCTGCCGATTACGACTTGGATCGCGCGCAGCATGGGATAATCTATATAGATGAAATCGACAAGATTACGAAGAAGTCTGAAAACGTATCTATTACCAGGGATGTATCCGGGGAAGGGGTACAGCAGGCTTTACTGAAAATATTAGAAGGGACGGTTGCTTCCGTGCCGCCCCAGGGAGGAAGGAAGCATCCGCAGCAGGAACTGATTCAGATTGATACAACGAATATCCTGTTTATCTGCGGCGGCGCTTTTGACGGCCTGGAGAAGATTATTGAAAGGCGCATGGATCAGAAGTCCATTGGATTTAACGCAACGGTCCGGGATAGGCGGGATATCAACGTAGGCGAGGCGTTTAAGCATGCCATGCCGCAGGATTTTATCAAATTCGGGTTAATCCCGGAGTTTATCGGCCGCGTACCGGTCACCGTATCGCTGGATTCGCTGGATCGCGAAGCGCTTGTGCGTATTTTGACAGAGCCCAAAAACTCGCTGGTAAAGCAGTACCAGGCGTTGTTTGAACTGGATGGGGTGGATTTGCATTTTGAGAAGGAAGCGATTGAAGCGATTGCCGAGAAGGCAATGGATCGGCAGACGGGCGCCAGGGGGCTGCGCGCCATTATGGAAAACGCCATGATGGATTTGATGTATACGATTCCGTCGGATGATTATATAACGGATTATACGGTTTGCAAAGAACTGGTAGAAGAAAAAGGATTTATTGATTCCATAGAAGAAGATGGACTTTTATTAGAATCAAAAAGTGCGTAGGCCGCACATTAGGAGGGGAGCTGTCGCAGTAATATTTACTGTCGGCAGCTCTGTCGTTATAAGCTGGCCGTATGAAGGGTTGTAACAGATTGGAAAGGGGACTTAAATTGAGCGACATAATGATGACGCTCCCGGCGGTGGCGCTGCGGGGTATGACGATTCTGCCCGGAATGATAGCGCATTTTGACGTGAGCAGAGGCAGATCCATCCGGGCCATAGAAGAAGCCATGATGGGAGAGCAGAATATATTCCTGGTGACGCAGCGGAATATCGAGGAAGACGATCCGCAGATTGAAGGGCTGTACCAGGTTGGGATAATTGCCAAAATCAAACAGGTGATTAAAATGCAGAACGGCATTGTGCGTATTCTCGTAGAAGGGGAACGACGTGCGGAACTGCTTGGCATTGTGGAACAGGCTGCATTTTTGGAAGTGGAAATCAGCTGTATGCAAGAGGAACATGACGTTTATCCTCCGGAGGCCAAAGAGGGGATGCGCCGCGCAATCCAGGAAGCATATGTGCGTTACGCGGCGTTAAACCCGAAGCTGGGCAAAGAGTTTCTGCGGCAGACTGCGGAAACAAAAGACGCTGAAAAGCTGATGGATTTGATAGCGAACAATATATCGGTTTATTATGAGGACAGGCAGAAGTACCTGGAAGCCATTACCTTAGAGGAACGGTACGAACGGCTGATGGAAATCCTGTTAAAAGAAATCAATGTTATTTCTATCAAAAATGAATTTCAGGTCAAAGTCAAAGAACGGGTTGACCAGAATCAGAAGGAATACCTGCTGCGGGAACAGATGAAAGTAATCCGGGAGGAACTTGGGGAAGATAATACCGCGTCCGATGCGGATCAGTTTTTTTTGGCGTTAAAAAAACTGAAAGCGAAAAAAGACGTCAAAGAGAAAATCCAAAAAGAAATCGAACGGTTTAAAAATATCAATTCCAACTCCTCAGAGAGTGCGGTAGCCAGGGGATATATTGAAACGATATTAGAGCTGCCATGGGACAAGGCGTCGAAGGATAACCGGGATTTGAAGAATGCGGCCAAAGTACTCGACGACGATCATTACGGCCTGGAAAAGGTCAAGGAGCGCATGCTGGAATTTTTGGCGGTGCGCAATCTTACAAGCAAAGGCGAAAGCCCGATTATCTGCCTGGTCGGCCCGCCCGGAACCGGAAAAACAAGCATTGCAAGGTCTGTCGCAAAAGCGCTCGATAAGAAATATGTGCGCATCTGCCTGGGCGGCGTCCGTGATGAAGCCGAAATCCGGGGACACAGGCGCACGTATGTGGGAGCTATGCCGGGAAGGATTGCCGCGGGGCTTCGTATGGCAGGGGTGAAAAACCCGCTGATGCTCTTAGATGAGATTGACAAGGTTAGCAGCGATTATAAAGGGGATACATCGTCCGCCCTGCTTGAAGTCCTGGATTCGGAACAAAACGATAAATTCCGCGATCACTATGTCGAAATCCCTCTGGATTTATCGGAAGTGCTTTTTATTGCAACGGCCAATTCCGCACAGGATATCCCAAGGCCGCTTTTGGATCGGATGGAGTTAATCGAGGTCACAAGCTATACGGAGAACGAAAAGATACACATTGCAAAGGAACACCTGGTGCGCAAGCAGCTTAAGAAAAACGGCCTGAAAAAAGGACAGCTTATTATCCGGGAGGAGGCGCTTTCCCAGGTGATCCGGGGGTATACCAAAGAGGCCGGCGTGCGCAGCCTGGAACGTAAAATTGGCGAAATCTGCCGGAAAGCCGCCAGGGAAATATACGAGGACAGCAAGAAAAAGGTCACGGTTACCAAAAAGAACCTGCCGCAATTTCTGGGCAAAGAAAAATATACGTTTGACAAAGCGGGCAAAACCGATGAAATCGGGATTGTAAGAGGTCTTGCCTGGACAAGCGTCGGCGGCGATACGCTTGAAATTGAAGTAAACGTTATGCCGGGCAAAGGGGAATTTCGCCTGACCGGGCAGCTTGGGGACGTTATGAAGGAATCGGCCCAGGCAGGTATCAGCTATATCCGTTCGGTCAGCGAGGAGTACAAAATCCCGAAAGCGTTTTTTAAAGAAAATGATATTCATATCCATATTCCGGAAGGAGCCGTTCCAAAAGACGGCCCGTCTGCGGGCATTACAATGGCGACCGCTATGATTTCCGCGATTACCGGGCAGAAGGTGAGGGCGGATGTGGCAATGACCGGGGAAATTACCCTGCGCGGGCGCGTGCTTGCGATTGGCGGCCTCAAAGAAAAGACTCTGGCGGCCAAAAACGCCGGGATAAAGACTATTTGTGTGCCCAAGAAAAACGAAAAGGATATGGATGAAATTACGGGAGAAATCAAACAGGGCCTTGAAATTGTATATGTGGAAACCATGCAGGACGTGTTAAAGACAGCTCTTGTAGAGCCCAAATAACAGCGTCAAAAACAAAGCGTCAGTAAGGGGGCAGTTATGGTAATCAAACAGGTGGAATTGGAAACGGTATGCGGTATTACAAGCGTTTTGCCGGAGAATACCCTGCCGGAAATTGCATTTTCCGGGAAATCCAACGTAGGGAAGTCGTCGTTAATTAACGGGCTTATGAACCGGAAAGCGCTGGCAAGGACGTCCTCCCAGCCGGGAAAAACGCAGACGATTAATTTTTATAATATCAACCAGGCTCTGTATTTTGTCGATCTGCCCGGATATGGTTTTGCAAAAGTTCCGGTGTCAGAAAAGCGCAAATGGGGCAAAATGATTGAACGCTACCTGCATAAGTCAAAGCAGCTTAAGGCAGTATTTCTTCTGGTTGATATCCGGCACGATCCTTCCGAAAACGACAGGACGATGTACGACTGGGTTGCCCACCAGGGGTATGCCCCTGTGATTATTGCAACAAAACTGGACAAGCTGAAAAGAAGCCAGGTACAAAAAAACATCAAAGCAATCAAAAACGGGCTGCATCTGCCGTCCGGCGCCAAAATTTTTCCGTACTCCGCCCTCACAAAACAGGGGCGGGACGAAATCTGGGAGTACATTGATTCTTTGGTGCTTTAAAGACAGGGAGGTGTTTTGTGAAAGCGAAATATCGTTTTACGGCCGTACTGCTTTTGTCCGTAGCGGCGTGCGCCGCGCTGTTCGTCCGGGTTTACGGGACGGGCAGGCAGGCGGAGCGGGCAGGAGGAGAAGGGATTTTGGCCGTGGCTTCTTTTTATCCGGTCTATGTTGCGGCGGAGCAGGTCGCGGGCGGCTGTGAGAATATCCGGATCGAATGCTTAAGCGAACCGCAGTCGGGCTGCCTGCACGATTTTGTGCTGACGCCGGAGGATATGCAGCTGCTTTCGTCCGCCGATTTGTTTTTAGTCAACGGCGGCGGTATGGAGACGTTTTTGGAGGAAGTCGCGGCGCAGTATCCGTCTCTTACGGTGGCAGAAACCGCGGACGGGCTTGTGTCGGAAGAAAACGCCCATGCCTGGATGGGGATTGCAAAGTACCGCGCGCAGGTGGACGCGGTTTTAAACGCCCTCTGTAAAGCGTCGGAAGATGACGCGCCGCAGCTAAAGGCAAACGCGGCCGCATACGACGCAAAGCTTATGACCCTTAAGGAGCAGCAGGAAGCGTTACGGGACGTCCTTGCGGGCAGCAAAGTGATTTCCTTTCATGAGGCATACGAATATCTGGCGGAGGATTACGGGCTTGAAATCGTATATACCCTGGATCTCGACGAGGAACGGCAGGTTTCCGCCGGAGAAGTGGCGGACGTCCTAAAGACAGTAAAAGAAGAGGGCGTGCGCGTTATCCTGGCGGAAGAGCTTTACGGGGCGGACATGGCGGAAACAATCCGGAAAGAAGCGGACGTGGCCGTATGCTTTCTGGATACGCTGGTGCGCGGCGATTACGGCGCAGACAGCTATATCGACGGGATGCAGCAAAATATCAATCTGCTGAAGGAAGCGTTTGGGGTAAACTGATATGAAAAAAATGATCCGGCCATGCGGCCTGCACTGTATCAAAGTCAACCATCTGGGCGTGCGGTTCGGGGAGCAGGTGATATTAGAGGATATCAACCTGCACATCCACTGCGGGAGCATCAACGCCATTATCGGCAAAAACGGCGCGGGAAAATCGACGCTGATACGCGCCATGTTAAACGATATCCCGCACACCGGCAAAATTGAATTTAAAGACCACGAAAACGGCAGGCTGCGCAAGTTAAAAATCGGCTATGTGCCGCAGAGCATCAATATCGAGAAAAATACGCCGGTCAGCGTATACGATTTGATTGCAGGCTACCAGTGCCGTTTTCCGGTATTTCTGGCCAAGAGCAGGAAAGTGGAAGAAAAAATCCGGCAGGCGCTGGACGTCTTTGAGGCCGGGGAATTTATGGACCGGCAGGTATGCAACCTTTCCGGCGGGCAGCTACAGAGGGTGCTTTTGGCCATGGCGATTATGGACGAGCCCAACCTTTTGCTTTTGGACGAGCCGGTGTCCGGGGTGGATCAAAACGGCATGGAGCTGTTTTACCGCACGATGCAGTATTTGAAGGAAAATTTCGATCTGGCGATTATTCTGATTTCACATGATCTGGATTATGTGGCGAAATACGCGGATAAAGTTATTTTGCTGGATAAAACCATTTTAAAAGAGGGCAGCGCAAAGGAAGTATATGAAAGCGCCCCGTTCGGGGAACTGTTCGGCGTAGGAGAGCTTCCCGGTTATGTGTCAAAAAGGAGGTAGGGGATGCTTGCATATGGATTTATGAGAAACGCCCTGCTTGCGGTGCTGGTGATTACGCCGTTGTTCGGTTTGCTTGGGACGATGATTGTCAGCCGCAAAATGGCTTTTTTTTCGGACGCGCTCGGTCATTCCGCCCTGACGGGGATTGCGGTGGGCGTGGTAATGGGGTGTACGGATACCGATTTGTCCATGCTGCTTTTTGCCGTCGCGTTTGCCCTTCTGTTAAATTATATCAGCGGCAGAAGGGAGTCTGCGGCGGATACGGTGATATCTGTTTTTTCCTCCTGTTCCGTCGCAGTCGGGCTTGCGGTTTTGTCAAAGGGCGGGAATTTCAGCCGGTATTCAAGCCTTTTGGTAGGGGATATTTTAAGCATTACAGGGCGCGAAATCGGCTTTCTGGCGGTGATTTTTGTACTGACGGTTCTGTTTTATGCGTTTTGCTTCAACGGGCTGCATGCGGCGGGGATTCACCGGACGTTAGCGGCAAGCAGGCATATCCCGGTGCGTCTTTTGGAAAATTTGTTTGCGGTATTTGTCGCGGTGATTGTGACGCTTTCGATTAAGTGGGTCGGGATATTGATTATCAATGCGCTTTTGATTTTGCCTGCGGCGGCGGGGCAGAATCTGGCGGAAAATATGCGGGAATATCACTTCTTTGCAGTGCTGTTTTCGGTGTTTTCCGGCGTGACGGGGCTGTTCGTATCGTATTATACGAATGTGGCGGCGGGGCCTACGATAGTGATATTTGCTGGGATTTTGTATTTTGCAACGTATTTTTATGCAAAGAAGGCGAATGGGTGAGCGTGCGGCGGACAGCCGTTTTTGAGGATAGCAGGAACAGGAATTAAAACAGACAAAAAAGGAGATTACAAATGA
>OFFT01000459.1_pt1 | contig 29859 bp, 30 predicted proteins | sample 1521581 | NCBI WGS metagenome assembly OFFT01 (sample SAMEA3504084, study PRJEB24116) | mouse gut metagenome | biome: mouse gut; feature: mouse-associated habitat; material: faeces | place: Denmark | collected 2011
TTCCGTTTCTTTCAAATCATCTTTCTTTTCATTGAGTTCGGCCTGCAATTTCTGCAGCTTTGCCATTGCTTCCTGAGATGTGTCGCCGGAATATGCCGCAATCTGCATCTGGATGGTGTTAATATCTTTTGTCTTCTGCTGGATGGTGTTCTGGTAGTCGTGCAGGTCTTTTTCTGCTTTTAAAGCGTCTTTTTTTGCGTCTATCAGGTCTTGGAGCATATCAAGTTCTGCCTGGTATTTCTCCTTCATCAAATCGGAAATATTGGATTCCAGGCTGTAGGTTTCTTTGATGTCGCCCTGCCATTTGTCGTAAGTTTCTTTTAGCTTTTCTTCCAAATCGTCAATTGAATTGAAAGTAATGCCTAACAAATCACTGTGCAGCGACTTGGAATCAAACATACGCTGCAATTCCTGAACCTCTGCCTTATCCTTCTCTGCACGGTTTTTGGAAGCATAATAGCTTGCAGATAATGAACCAAGCTTTGCAATGCCTGCTTCTGTTAAGTTCCCCGTTTCGTCATCTGCATTTTTCTCATGGGCAAATAATCCCTGTAAGAATTCCTGCTCCGTAATAATACGCCCAATAGATTCCGATATATCATCAAACAAGTCAAAATGCAGCTGGTTGATTGCGTTGTTCAGGTTGTAGGTTTCCTTTACACAGTCAGAAATAGCAGAGGATACATTGTTTATTTCTTCTAATGCATCGTACCATTCATCCGTGCCTTGTTTGATATTCTTAAGGCTTTCTTCCAAAGCGGCTTTTTCTGCCTTGTATTGTGCAAGTTCCTGGTCATTGATGGATTTCTGTGATTCATAGTAAGATTTATTTACCTTTTCACCCTTTGTTTCAATTTCGGAGATTCGATTGTCCAATGCGTCCATCTGGAAACCAAGTAATTGTACTTGCTTATTATAGTCGTCCGCTATATTGTCAAACTTGATTTTGCTTGCTTCCACAAGCCATGCGTTATATTCTTCCTGAGCTGTTGCAAGGTCATAAGTGGCCTGTGTATTTGCTTTTAATGCTTCGTTGTATTTTACAGCCGCATTGTATGCTTTTGAACCTTCTTTGAAATAGGAGAGATTTACTTCCTTGCCATTTTTGACAGCCTGTTTTATTTTCTTCTTTTCGTTAGCGGATACGTCTGGGCTGTTTAAAATGCTGGATTTGGTTAGGTTTTTCCCTGCTGCTTTTAAATTCTTTTGAGCTTCCTTTTCTGCTTTCCTATTTGCGTCAAGAGTTTTCTTTTCTTGCTTTGTTTGCTTATCGACTAATTTATTCTTCGCTTTTGATCCGATAGCATTGTCTAACTTCTTATCTAATAAGTCTATTGCATCTTTGAATTTCTCAATCTTAGTTGCTGCTTTGTCAAGCGGGAGATTATATAATTCCTCCGCTGTTTCCACAAATGATTCTGTGGATTCGATTGCTTTATCATCGTTGTCTTTAGCCAGTTCGCTACACTGACCGGGTTAAATAACCCCACATGGTTTCCCATGTAGACGAGACTATATCTTTTACCTGTTAAATTATTTTTGGAATTTTGGATATAAGAAAAGAGCAGGAGTTGAAATCCTGCTCTAAAATGCATAAAAAACGTCCACATTACTGTGAACGCCGACTCTTCACCAATTCGTGTAATGCACTCTTCAGCTTATAGTCTAATATAGTTTTTTATTAAAGTATATTATAATATTAACATATATATGTATCAATGTCAATCAGATTCTTTTGGAATATATTGTGAATATTTGTTTTCCAATAATTCATCTATTTTGGAACTATTAAGAATATCTTGATTTTTTATAATTCCATTCTCCAAAAAGTAATCCTTATATTTCACTGGTAATATGCCAGTATATATTGTGGTTTTCACTCTATTTTGATAAAGAATTGCTTTACCGGTATTGCAGTAATTTTTTACCATATTTAATATTTCATATTGCATCACTTGGTAATATCTTGATTGCGATTCAAGAAAATGTTCAATATTATAATTCTTTTTATAATACTTATTTTTATCAGAAGATGCTTCGTATTCCTTAATACCATTTCCAACAAATTCTTCTATATTTGTAAAAAATCTATTTTCTATATCTGCTATCAACAGATCTTTCTCTTTGTATTCTATATTTATAATTTCTTCAAATTTAATCTGTTCGTCAGCAAACTCACAAAGAGCGTTATTATATTCTTTACCAGTTGTTATTACTGATACTTTCCTCTTGTTTAAACGTAATGTATTTAATAACGGGGTCATATCTTTATCGTTTGACATAAGAATGAATTCATCAATATTATCATTTGTATACATGGAATTTAAAACATCTATTGTAATCTTTAGATCCGCATAATTTTTTCCTTGATTAGATGTATGGATTGTTTCAACTCCATAGGATTGCAATAAAGATTGATGGTGTGATTCATATAAATCTTTTATATCAAAATTGCAATATACCGCTATTTTAACGCTTCGCCTCCCATGTAATTTACACCAAACCCTGAATTTTTCAAAAAATCCTAACCTAATTACATTAGTATGCTGTTTAATGAGAGTTTTGCATATGTTTTCATAATCAATAAACAATGCAACGTTATAAAATTTATTCGTATTGCTTTCATTTCTCGGCATACTTTCTTTTTGTTCCATATTTTTTCCTCCAATTAATGTTATATAACATTATATACCAATAATCGACAGGAATATAGTCAGAACATTTGTTTATTGCACTAATTCCCATAATATTTTTAACAGGTAATCTACCATTTCGACCCACCAATCGCTTGTGGGCCTACTCGTTTACACGATAGTCGTTGAACCTTACCCTGTTCGGGTCTTGGCTGCTGATTTCCCATTACACAGCACTTAGGACACAACATAATCTGTGCTTTTATTTCACCATATGCCATGCAGCCAGTTTTTTCTGCTTTCGCCACATTCACGCTTACGCATATTTCATCGTTACGTTGTAGTCTGACTGCCTTTAGGGTTGTCCCAGCAGTTAAATAGAATACCTCCACCTGTTGCCAGATAAAGGGGCATAATAAATATACCATTCCTGATACTTCTGTATCTTATCCGCTAAAGCTTCGTCGCGGATTGTTTCAATGTCAATTGTTCCATTCTTTACTTTGTCACGGTATTTCTTATCCAAGCCTACAGCATTTGCTTCTTTCATATATCTGTTATAAGCTTTGTCATAGGCATTGAGTTCTTTCTTGATTACGTTTGTTGCTTTCTTATAATACTTTGTGATGAACCCACTTGTAACGGCTGATTCAGCCTGCTTGATCCATTTGTCGAATTTACGTTTGAAATATTCAATCCGCTTTTCGATCCAGTCAAATACTTCCTCGGATATTTCTTTTGCTTGTTCAGCAGTTTCTTTTGCGGCTTTCTTGGATTCATTATTGTTTGATGGTTGTTGATACGGTTTCTTCGTCGCAGGATTGGTTCCACCTGCCGTACCGCCAACATAAGCAGAGCCTTTCATATCGGCATTGCCACCAAACAACATCTTACCAAAAGAAGAGACTTGCCCAAACTTCTGTAATGCTTTTGTTTGTAAGTGGTTTAAGATAATCTGTCCCTTTTTGATTTTACGGAACTGTGCGCCACCGCCTACAATCTCATAAGTGCCTTTCTCCGGATCAATGATTGTTTCGTTTCCTAATTCATTGATTAACGCTGTTTCTGTTTTGGGCGCACCGATTGTACCTTTTGAGAAGGAATGTCCAATCTGTGCATTGCCTGACGCTTTCACTTTCCCTGTATTTGGCTTTGTAGAAGACGATGTATTCTGCCCTGCTGCTCCGTATGAAGTCATTGGGATAACCGCTGATTTATTATTTACTGTATCCATCTGTGCGGCAAGATTCTGCACTTTGCTATTTAGGTTATCCACTGCCGTCCCTGCGGAATTAAACTGCGACATTAACCCGCCAAGGCTCAATGTATTTAGGGCTTCCATATCCGTATGGAGCGTATTGACTTTCCCATCTGCATTGTCAGCAGCTTCTCCAATCTTGTCTATGCCGTCAGCCGCGCTTGTATCCTCTGACTGCATAACCATATCTTTTGCATGTGCCAGTGTTGTAAGATTTCCTTCTGCATCTTTGAACTGGAATTTCCCATTGATGTTTTCCAGGAATGTATTGATATCCTCTGCCGCCATCCCAAGCGTTTCCTGCATCGTAGTTACAAGACCAGATACGTCAATGGTGGTTCCACCTATTTCAAATGCATTTAATTCCTTCAGCTTATCAATGACTGCCTGGATAGATTCTGCATCCTCTACGCCAAAATCAAGCATCTGTATGCTGTCCATGCCCTTGATATCCTGCATGATATGATAAATTTCATATCCATTGTAGCCGATATCGGCAAGGATCTTTTCAACGCCCTGCATGGAAAGTATCGACTGTTCCCCGTTTTTTGCAGCTATGGAAATACCGTTTAAGGTTTCCTCCACTTCCTCCAAATCATAGGAATGGAAATTCCCGAACATGCCAAGCGCGTTTGTGCAAGCGGCTACTTCCTCAGCAGTCATTCCCAATGCTTCGCCGATTTTCTCAAATTCATCTGGTTTCAAATCGAAATCATAAGAACCATCCGACAGCTTTCTTAATGACGAATCCATGCCATCCAGGATATCTTGCTTTGCATACAGCTTATCTAAAAATTCAAGCCCGTTTGTCGCATTTTCCCCGAATACGCTTTTCAGGTTATTCATTGCATTGTATAATTCTTCAATGCTCATGGTATAGGAATCTTCGCCTAAAAAGTATTCCATGGAAGAGCGGAAATGTCTGCCGTAATCGCCATCCTCAAACATCTGCATGGCATTTTTATAGGCTTCCTGATAATTTTCAAACTCTGTATCATAGTCGTCCTGTTCTAATGCTTTGTCATATGTGGATTTGGATGCCGCTACATTTTGCAGGCTTTCATCCATGCTGTGCAAGGCTTTATCCAATGCAAGCGCATCATCTTCAATTGCGGAAAATCCATCTGCTCCATTGGACATCTTGTTGAAGCAGGTAGCGGCAAACTGTGCGGACATACCGGATTCATTTAGGAGGGATGCGAGTTCTGAATTTTCACTTGCTAATGATTGGATGTCTTTTTCTGTAATACCTGCTTCTTTTGCAAGTTTGGCAAGGTCTTTTCTAGCATCCGAGAAGGATTCGGAATCCCATAGGTTTTGAAATTTGTCTTTGAAGGATAATGCAATATCTTCTGTCCCTTCTGAAACCTGTGTCTGCACATATTCAAGCCTGACTAAAGTATCAATTAATTCGTCTACGCCCAAACCATACGATTCAGCAGATTCTTTTAACTTATCAAAGGAATTATTTGTCCCTACAGCTTCATTAAATGCCTGTAAATCTATATCGTTAAGCCCTTTTAAATCCTCAGCCAGTTTCTTTAAAAAATCATCATTCCCTAACTGTTCATTAAAATCAAGGAGCCTTGTGTCTGCCTGGTCAAATACATGCTCAATTAATGCGCCGTATTTTTCCCATTCCTCACCAGATAATTCTTCTTTGATTTCCTGTAATGACTGACGTGCTTCTTCCACGTTTTTGTCATTGTATATGTCTTCGCTTTGCAGAATGGCTTCATTATATGCTTCTACTGCCTGTAATGCTTCATTGTATTTAACGGATTTATCATCATCCGTTGTAATTTCTGCCGATAATGCCTGTTTATAAATGTCGGCGTAATCATCAATGGTTTCCTTTGCCCTGTTTAGTTCTCCGGAAGAAATATCAAATAGCCCGTCAAATAAATGTGCATCCCCAAGTTCATTTGCTTTCTGGCGGAGGTCATTTTCAAATGCGTTGATGGTTTCATATGCGGATTGTGCGTCTGTTTTTAAATGTACAGAAAAACTATCATTTTCAGTGCTGCCCAATAGGTAAATTCCTTGGTCTTTATACTGTTCTGCAACTTCTTTTAATGCTTTTCCTCTTTTTGTTGAAAAAGATTCTGTATAGCTTAAAAGGTAACGACGTTCTTTTTCCATCTGGCGCATTGCCGTTTTGATACCAGACATGTTTTCGTTAAGGAAAGTATTTGCGGCTTCTTTGTTGTATTCCTGGATTGCTGCTGTTTGATCTTTGTAGGCTTCTGTTACGAGATTAATTCTTCCGTATTCGTCACCAAATTTTTCATTGAGTTCTGTCTGAAGGTCTAATAGCTGCTTTTTAACATTGTATGTCTCTTCTTCGTTGCCTTTTGCGGCTGTGAGAGCTTCTTGAAGTTCTTTGTATCTGGAAATATAGTCATTGACGGAGGAAGAAGAATCCGAATATGCATCTGCCGCTTCCTGTGCTGACTGTACCGCTTCTTTCTGTGCATTGACAAGCTTTGATATACCCACAACCACTGCTTGTATTGCAAAGGTCAGACCAAATGTAAGTGCAGAAGTCATAAGTATTGTCTTCAATCTGAGCGTGTCGGTGGATACTCCCGCCGCATTGAGATAAGCGCGGTATCCAGCTAATGAAGCGGGTGCTTCTGTGGATGTGGTTTGAAGATAGGCTTTCAAATGGGCATTGTTTTGGACAGTGGCATTACCAAAAGTATCAATATTTGCTGTCCCATCAATCAAATTGCCATTCCAAAGTTGTATTGCTTCTGAAGCTTCTCTGAAATGTTTTGCTTGCGTTTTATAGGCAGTTATGTCAATACCCATAAAATTACCTTGTAAGTCAATTCTCCGAGTATCTTTATTAAATACTTGTGTTATCCCATAATTCTTATTAAGTGCAGACATTGAGCCGTTGATTGTTGTCAAAAGTACTGGTATTGCACCTAATGTATCCGTTAATTTTTCAAATGCCTGTATAGTGTTGTCAAGGAATGATACGCCGCCTTTGATTGCCCCTTTGTTTGTCAGGGAGTTCACAAACGAATCCCAGCTGTTCTGAAGCTGCGCAACACGTCCAGCCCACGAATCAGCCGTCTTGTTTGCTTCCTCAAGTGCACTTCCTGTACCTTGTGAAAACTCACCTAACATCTTTTCATACAAATCCCATCGGGAAAGCAGTGCACTCAAAGCATTGGCATGATATTTTCCGCCGAGATCTGAGATCAATCCCTGTTTATCTGCACTGTTATCAGGCAACGAATTATATACCTCTGCAAGTTCCTTCAATACCTCCATTGGATTACGGAGTGTTGCAACGCCATCCTTCATGTATTCCAACTCAACGCCTAACGAATGGCATCGTTCTTCCACCTTTTTAAGCTGTTCTTCATTAATTTCTTCACCGTCAAATTCGCCCGACACTTGCTGCAAATTTAATACAATACTCCTGAATGCCCTGCCCATTTCGGAACCGCTTCTTTTCGTCGTGGCAATCATAGTTGCTTCTGCCGCTGTCAGTTCATCAATAGCAACTCCAGCATTCGCGGCAAATGATGCAGAAACACGGGTAGCATCCGCAAGATCACTAAGACTTGCAGAATTTCGGTTACTGATAAAATTCGCTCCATCAAGGGCAGCATTTAATTTTTCAACACTTCCGCCGTATTTATAGGCAGCGTCGGTTGCCAGAATATAATTATTAGCCATTTCTGCCGTCATATCGCCGCTACTTTGCGCCAATAATGACAGCTCACCAAGTTCCTTTGACATCATCTCATAACCGGATCTGGCCATTTCCTGCACGGCTGTTAAGTAATTTTTTGACACTTGTCCGTACTTGCTTGCAACATCAAAAGCTTCGTCGCCTAATTCCTTCAACTGCTGCTTTGTCATCTCACTGGTTTTAGAAATTTCTGTAAGTATTGTATCATTCGTTTTAAGCGTTTCTAAAGACTGACGGAATTTATTTACAGCAACAAAAGCAAGCCCAAAGTAATTTGAAACCTTAACGATGCTTCCCAACATCCCTTTGATCCTGTCTGTCGTGGAAACCGCTGCATATCCAGTAGCCCTGACACCTGATGTAAATACCTGCAACTGATCTGTAGCATTTCTAAGCTCATCTCTGTTTGTAACAGAACTAATTACACCACGAAGCCTTTCAGCTTCACCAAGCCAATATGACGATTCATTTATCTTTGTATGCTTATTGGTAAATGCTGTCAATTGATTTAAGAGTTTTTCTCTTTTCAGATCAATGTTTACGCTGATTGGATTCCGGTTCACATACTCCCTTGCCTGTGATACCGCCCTTCTTACCTGTGCATTTAACCTATCGCCTGTGCTGTTGATGTTAAGATTAATATCTCTCACCGACACATTTCTCAAAGCATTGTTAATCTCTCTGTTTAATTGGCGGTTGTCAATCTTAGCCTGTACCTTTATCTGCTTTAGCTGGGATTCCAACTGCCGGATCACTTGATTTAATTCACTTTTTGTATTCCCTTTTGCAAGAGTAGCAGTTAATTTTATTTTTCTGATTGACTGTTCTAATTCCTTGATGTTAGCATTTATCTGGCTTTTGCTTTTCCGCATGTCCAGTAAAGCCAATAGATTTAATACAAATTCATTGTTACCACTGTTCAATATTTATTTTTCCTCCTTAATTTTGGGCATAATAAAAGAGAGACTATAAAAATCTCTCTTAAAATCTTTGTTATTTAGTTATAATACATTTTAAAATTTTCTCTGGCATCTGACACAAACCCGATTATACCCATTCGTAGCAAATCCCATAACCAATCCCCATTTTTTCGGGACAATCTGTATCTGTGTGCCATAACAGTATGGGCATCTTGTCTGCTGTGTTGGGTTTATCTGGAATAATGGGCTGTTTGGCATGACTTCCTTTAACTGCCTTTCTGCATCTTTCATGTCTACTGCTTCAAATGTATATAAAGGGGTAAAAGAGGTAGACAATGTATTCATCAATGTGCCTCCACCTTCATTATAATAATACCATTTAGTTTTTTGCTTTTGTATATTATCACTCTCACCATCATCCAGCTTCCCACCACAAACCAAACAAATATTTTCGCTATTTTTTTCTTTCAATATATCTTCATTTAATAATGAATTACAATGCGGACAAAGGATCTTCCTACCCATAATCGCACCTCCCAGCATCCATTTTCTTCCTTATATTACTTACAATTATACCACCTTCCCATAACCGTTGCAATCAATATCCGCTATCTTTTCACTACTTACTTCTCCATATTCAGAATCAATTCAATGTCTTCTATAGTTAGTTTTGACAGCTTACCTAATCTATCTTTGATATGCTGACATGTACTGTGCTGATTGACAACATGCCCTGCTTCTGTTCCAGAATCATCAATAATTGACATATCCAGGCTTCCCATATTGTTAAAGAAAGCAATCGTAATCCATTTCCCGTTTCCATAAATAGTATCAATTATTCCTTCTGAATCCAATTCAATCTTACATCCGGTATCAGGCATTAGGATAGTGATTTTGCCATCCTCTCCGGAATCAGGATCGGCTTCCACAATAGCATCTGCCATATGTATTGACATTGCAGATTCCATTTGCACATTGACCTTTTTACCTTCTGTAAATTCCTTTACGTCTGAAATTGTTAATTCGCTTAATTTTTCCATAATGTTTATATCTCCTTTTTTGGTATCTTTGTAACAATACCTCTTTATAATCATTACAATATTGGCTTCTATATTTAATTCTCCACAATCCATCCAAAACAACTTTAAAATTTCTCTTTACATCCAATTACTATTATGGTATGATTTTTGATAGTTATTATATCATATTGATTTTTTACCCACTTTCAGCAAAAACACGATTTTTTACGTTTTTTTGCTGAAAAATGCTATTTTTTACTCATTTTTTTAATTTTTTGGGGTAATTTTTGATTTTTTACGATATTCAGTTTTTAGCTATTATAGATTTTCAGATGTATGTTGGATTAATAAGGTTACTTTTTTGATTTTATTGCTGATTTGATTAGTGATTGTCAAGATAATCGTTGAGAGCTAATAGGCTTGATTCCCACAATTCACGCTTACCTGTCTTGAAATTACTAAGTATCTGTTTCGGTATTCCTACTTGTTTTGCAATATACTGCTGCTGTCCTTCTATCATCTTTCTTATTAACTTCTGTCGTACCTCTTCTTGTGTTATCAAATTAAATTCTCCTTTCAATTACGTTCTGTTTTCTTATATGATTTATAGTTATAAAAATTTTTTTCATACTACCATCTGAAAGCAGGAAGTTGTGAAGTCTCCCTGCCTTCAGAAGACCTATGTATATTGTGGAGATACACATAGGATTTTTATTTGTTATTGTTTTGAATGATTTTTACGTGCCTTAGTGGAGTTTGGCACGATTACAGATATGAGTTCTGAGGCTCATACCTGTCAGTAAAGAAGATTGGATGTAGAGTACAATTTATAGAACACTGTAAAATAAATTTACAGATATTTGCGTTTGGCACAAGAGTTTCTCCATATCAGTTTTTCCACACCTGTTATGCCCCTTGTGCCGATAGCACAATACTTTCAAACATTTTCCACAATGTTTTTTATAATGAACGCTTTTTACGGCGTTATTACCATTAGGATGGAGTGCAGTACTCAGCTTACGTTCTTTTCCGTACACTCCCCTCCGTATGGCAATTATGAAACCTTAGCAAAATCACGGCTTTCGGTGCTTTTTGCGGAACTTTTGGAACATTTTTTAAAACAGGATAAAAACATTTTGGGATCTTTATCATATAACACTGTCAAAAGCCTATCCCGAATGTCACCATTGTTAATAAATGCGTATGCAATCAATGATGACATTGTACTTCTGTTAATGGATAGGTTTTTTAACTTTGCCATGCAATCATCAAATAGATTTCCTACATCTTTTGAATAGTTACTTTTTGATATATCCAGCTTATAAACTTCCCTGTCGTATTCCTGTACAATGGAAATCACTTTTTTATACTGCTTACTGTCCCTGCTCCTGTCTGTCTGATACCGGAAAACCATGCTGAAATTACATGTATAAGGCACCAATTCTTTATATTTCCGCATATCAATCACATTTTCTTCAATAATATCCGCCAATATCTCCATCGGGCAATTAAACTTTCTTATTTCATCATCACCAATTACTTTTTTCTTCTTTTTGCCATTCATCTTTTGCTCCTGCACTTTTGCATAAAAGACAGGATATTTTTTGCCGTCTTCTGGCTGCATACATGAAAGACTGCTAATTCTCTGCAATTCACTGTTGGCACTAATGTCAAATTCACGCTTGCAACCATCAATAGCAACCTGTGCCAATACAGAACATATGATAAACACATCTTCTAATTCCCTGTTCTTACATCCGCTGTCATAATAATAACTCAACGCTAACTGTGCGATATTGCTTGCATTCCCGATCGCATATTGTGCAGAAGAGATTTTATTGTCCATCTTTGCGTAGGATTCCATGTCTTTCCTATATTCACTGTCACCTGTCAATGGTATGTCATTGATAATTGTTGGATAATTCATATATGCTTCTTCTGCAAGTTGAACGATATCCGACTGGTTTGTGACATACACGGAATCTGTGTCGAGATCCTGCCCATTCAGACGACACTGTACATCTGTGCCAATCCCATTAATGATAATAACGTTATTTCCCAAATTTGGGAAATACTTCTGAATCTCCCCCGAATATGTATTGACCAGATGTACGATATTATTTGGTGAATTATGCGGCGAACGGAATCCTGCCAATCTCTCACCATCTTTAAATCTTGTCGTATAGCATTGAATCCCATTGTCTATCTGTTTAAAACATGGCTCATTCAAAAAATCCTGTCCTGTAACTTTCATCAATAAAGCTACCGGATTGCCACAGATCGTCAGGTTATCCCCATATTGCAGCAGTTTCCCTAGTTTTAACCGCTCATTTTTAAACTTGCTTATAATGTCATTCCTTTTTTTCTTGAAATACTCTGTATATCTGAAATTTTCATTCCAGTCATCCAGTGCGATCAAAACATTGTTTATGCTGTACTTTTTTGAAGCATTGATTTTCAGATGCTTTATATATGCTTCATGGCTCAGTTTCAATGAATTGCAATAATCAATACTTGCCTTTGCGATTCTTTTTAAAATCACCCTGTCAACGCATGGCAGACTGTTATTAATCTGATAAGAACTCCTTTGCAGCTCACCATATTTGCTTGTATGTCCAGTTTTCACAATCGCAAATCTTTCCCCATGCTTTTTCATGTATTTTTTGTAATATCTGTATGCTTCAGCATCGGTTTTTCCCATCAGGTTCTTAAACTTGATCCACTTAATCGAATTCTCAGTAATAATCACTTTTATATCCTTTACAAGAAAAACATTGCCGAACATATCTGTTGCTGTAGCCGTTTCATATTTGTCCCCATAATAATCCTTAAAATATTCCTGTATGCTTCCCCTGAACAAGCAGGATTTAAAGAAATGGCTTCGACAGTAAATAAATCCGTCCATATTATCTAAAAACATATTTTCATCAATCAGACCCATACCGTCCCATAAGACATTTTTCACTTCTGATTTCCCTTTTGGCCTGTCAACATAACATTCCTTCTTTTTATGGTTTTCCTTCTTTTGCGGGCAGTCTTCAACTTTTATTCCATTACTTACCAGAGAATATTTTGTTTTCTTTATATACGTTAGGTTTGCCTTTTTCTTACTCTTTTTTATATAGAATGTCAAACCATAATTTTCATTTATATAATCTTCTGTTGCGTCCCAGTCAATTTCACTTTTTATATATGGAACGTCTCTTGTCTTTACGGAAACAGCATTTACCATAGCAAACGCATCTTCATCTTTTACAATAAAGATTTTTTCCATTGGAATTGTTATGTAATCGATCGCTGTTGCCGTTGTCAATGGCGCATATGCCGACATCTCAACTATTTTTGCATGTTCAAATGGCATCTTATCCCATAAATCCATTGTAATGTATCTTAATGCTGTCTGGTGTAAATTCTCCCGGATAAAAATACAATCACCCTGTTTTGACTTGCCCGCGCTTCGCATGAGCATTTTATAATGTACCGGATCTTCTTTTACCACATTTCCTTCTTTGTCATAAGTCTGCCATACAACCGTCGCTCCGTTCTTATAATAAAAATCCCTTAATTCCTGTGCTGACATGCCGTCTTTTACGCCATAATCAAATTTCATCACGATAAAGTCTCTGCTCCTGCCTTTATACCTTCCTTTCTGTTTCGACACTACTCCGTGATGTTTCATATATTCAGTAAACAGGCTGTCATTAATGACCGCTATCCCCAAATCAAGATACGGCTTTTTCTGCTCCTGTTCACTGTTTTCTTCACTTTCCTGATAATTATTTACGATATAAAGGCTGTTCGCCTGTATGCTTCTAATCTTAAGCGATTTCACTACACTTTTGTTTTTATTCAATAAATCATCCTCCACTTTTCCACACTACAATCATCCAAACATTTACCAAGCCGGAACCATGTCTTCCGAAAGTTGTGGAATTTATGGCTCCGGTTAATCCCATTTGGGCTTGTCTAACAATTAATCATTCTGCATATTTTCTATTGCAAATGGATGCTTTTTCTGCCCAAGAGTTTTCAGTTCCACGCTTGCGCCTCGCATAGCTGCCTGCAATGTAACTGCCCTGTCATGAATTCTTTGTTTCCTGCTTATTTCTTCCGTCTTCTCACATACATTCTTTTCTTTCATTGCCATTCTCTCCATTCCATTCAAAATAAAATCAGTAGCTTATACATAATCAATTCTGTCTTTACGTTTGCCTTTGTTATATAGCACTGTAAATGTCTTCAGGTATTTTCTGTCTGGCTCTAATTCGTTTTTATAATTTTCAAACAACTCCCGGATTGAATTTGGAGTTTTTTCTGACAGTTTCTTAATAAGGTTCGTATCGTCAATTTCATCCGCATATCTTGAATAAAATATGGACAGCCCTGTTAAAATTTCACCACAAGTTGCATTCTTTTTCTGTGCCTTTGTCCCATTCAGCCAAGCCTTGCTGATAACACTACAAAACCGCTTAAACACATCCAAATCCGTATTATTATAAATTTCACGGATAGTTTTATATGCCTGAACATCTGTAAACAGCCTAATCCCACAATCCATTAATGTATTCGCCAATCCACAGATATTTTTATCTTTCCCTATAAATTTACTTTTTGCCTTCTGAAATTCCCTTAAAGGTGTTTTCCCGTCATCCTGGGTGCCAAACAGCATTGCTTCATCTTCCAGTGTTGTATTTGTGAGGATTAAACATGGTATCATCGGCGTGGATATCTCACCTTTTTTATATAATGTTCTTACGCTTGACACCCTTGCCTGCCCGTCTACATTATATCTGTTCCCGTCTGCCCTGATGCAGATCGTGATCGGGTTTAGCCTTGACCAATGGAAATCCCTGGTTATTTCAATAATCCTCTTGGAATTCAATACCCTCTGATAGCCTCCATCCTCATCATCTATTGCACTATGTACAGTTCTTGCATCAACCAACCCATATTGAATCTTGACATGGGAATAGGCACCCGTGTCATATCCCATATCATATAAGACAATTAAATCTTCTTCTTTCTTTTCCTTGTCTACTATTGCATTCTTCTTAAAAAACTCTAACATTTTTACATTCCTCCTGTAATATAATTTTTATCTTTTTGAAAATCCTCAATAAATTTTGACATAATCCGGTTAAGCCTTACTTTTTCTTCTGTGCAAAGCTGCATAATTTCCCTCTGGTGTATCATGCATTGCGCAACTTTACGCCGGAACTCTGACATTGCATTCTCAAGAGTTTTTGAAACATAGCCTTTCTCCATTTCTGGAATTACAATTTCAATCTCTCCACGACTTTGCGCATTATATTCCCGCACAGTCTCTTCCAAATCTTCCATTGTCAGTGACGTGTTTCCTATATATTCTATATTTTCTTGTTGGTTTCTTTCTGAACAGCAGTTCTTACATTCATTCCTGCTTTTATAAAACATATGGACAGGAAGGATCTTTCCACAAGTCTTACAGGTTTTTGTTTCTTCTTTTGGCTTCTGTTTCTGTTTTGCCTGTTCCACATAGGAATATGAGCTTTTCTTCCCTGTCTGTATAAGCGGCTTTTCTTTCTCCGGGATTTCAACAATATCAATATTCCTTGCCAATTCTTCAGCCGCTGAAACGCTCCTATTATTTAACACGCCACGGATAAGTTCTGCATCTTCCACACGTCCGGCTTTCCTTAATTCTTCTATTTTATTGACGGCTGTAATCGCACGGTCAACCTCATGCCCGGAACGTAAGCCTACATTTTTTGCTACAATATCTCGTGATTTCCCTTGGCTGTCCTGATGTGCCGAATTTGGCACCTCTGCTAATTTCTTAGCTGTATTATTATTTTGCGTAGCACGCCTTCTAATTTCAGCAAGCTTGCTTTCAACTTCCTTTAAAGTCCTAGCTTCCCTCGCCTTCTGCTCCACCGTCTTTTCCCTTTGATGGTTGTCCAATACAATAAATTGTATTTCTTCTTCTGGTGTGTCAAAATCAACAATTTCTGCATTGACTGTTTCAATCCCAAGTTCAATACAGGCTTTCAGCCTTCTATGTCCTGCTAACACAACCCCTTTCGAATTGACTGTCATTGTATGAACTCGTCCACTCTTTTTAATCTTCTGCACTAAATCAGAAATATCTTCATTGACACCATAAATTTCTTCATTCTTTGGATGTGGTTTCAGCTCTGCAACTTTCATTTCCATTGTATTCATAACCGTTCATGCTCCTTTCTCCATAGACAGTTGTATTGCATACTCCCTTAGTTCCTTCTTCATTGTCTCGATACGTCCTTCTACTTTTGCACGTCCTGTTGAACCTTGTCCGCAAAAATCCAAGTATCCTGATGTATCGTTCCATACATCAAACCAGTTTTTCAGGAAGTCCGTATAATCATCATCTGTAAGAGTATAATCAACGTCCAGCTTATCCATAGTGTCCATATTCTTAATCAGAATCGGGATATGGATTTTCTTCAAACAATTTCTATCCCTTTCTTTATCATATGGCGGCAGAATACAAAACAGTTTATCAAACAAATCTTTTGTTTTATTTATGAGGTCATAATCCGGATTTTCGTTTAAATATTCTGCAAACCGCACCACTTCACTTGCCGCAAAGTTACGGTATTCAAAATCAGAAAGCAGCATCATAGACTGTAGAATACAGCTTGTAATCTCCCCTCTTTTTTGTTGGAGATTTGAAAATACTGCCCGATTCTCAAAAAAATCACACTCTTCTATTTCTTTAATTTTCCCTGCTAATTCTGTTCCCAACTTTACATTCGCTTTTTGACTCTTAGTAAATGTACATCCATTATTGAGCCTGTAAAATTGATCCTCTATTTGCTCATCTGAAAACCCTGCAAGCAACTTCACTTCCAGTTTGTATTTATTGAATATCTTCTGAATCTCAGTGTCTAAGCCTGAAAATTTCTTTCTTGCAATGGAATATGTTTTTTCATTACGGATCGGATTCTTATTTTCATCATAAGAAACATCAACAATCGTAACATCATCAATATCACCAGAAAGCGCAAAACCATCATTCGCAAACTCATATAATGTTGTAAGCCGTTGTTTGCCATCTAAAATTGACATTGGCGCAAAATCCTCGGTTCCTTCGCGAATTATGTAAATCTCTGGAAGGAAATAACCATTAAGGATTGAATCAATCAATAACGATTTCTGGGATTTATCCCACTGCCCAGATTCCCTTTGAATCGGATAATCAAATGTTAGTTTTTTCTTATCCATCAATTCTACAATTTCTTCCAAGTTATAGTTTTGTGTTCGTTTTTCCATATACTTTTCATCCTCCAAACATCCAATCATATTTTTATAACAATTTTCGCTTCACAACATATACTTCTCTTTTCAAATCGTATGAACATCACATTTTTTCATCATCCCATCATCACTCCCCTTCCAAAATCACTCAAATCCACCATTTTTAGCGTACAAAAATCACATCTGAACCAATTTCATCTAAAAACTGCTCCAAACTATATTTTCTCTTCAATATTTACTTCTACGTTTCATTTTTGATTTATTTCAAATCTGCGTGTATGTATTCCAGTTTTACTTTTATTTCACTTCATTAATATAATTTACTTCCACAAGTCGGACACCTATATAAAACAAACTCGCTTTTAGACTCACCATTGACTGCCAATCTATAATTTTTACCATTTGCATCACATCGTATAATCAAACTACCCATGCCTAAACCTTGTTCAAGTTTACCATTTTTACATTCAAACCTTTTATAATCACATGTACCGCACATAATTTAATCCTTCTTTCAATTTTTCTTCTTTTTTAATTTGAGTAATTTCCTTATAACCGCAACAGCAATCCTTTGAATAGGAGATAAGTTGCGTCTTCCTAATTGGATATCAAGCATCCATCTCATAACGTTCATATTCGCCCAAATAAGCCACTAAATACATTAGCAATAACTTTATCCCTTCAAGCCCAAAGCCTCCTATATGGTCAAAATACAGCCATACAAAGCATATATTTCAATCGACCAATATCTTTTCCTCATACTTTTATATATTTTCAGTATCTTTTCAATCTAATGCACTATATATGGTATATTATTTTATTTTTACATCTATATATTGTATTTTTTATCAAATAAAAGAGGAATTTCATTGACAGGGGTTTTCAAATATAAATCCTATCTTCTATTGGGTTATATCTTTTTTATAATTTTTTATCCGTATTTTTATTGCAAATCAAAAACAAAAAAGCTATAATCATCTTATATCTTATTTTTGAACTATTGTATGGAGGTTAAGATGATTACTGATAAAACTGCACTTGCCAATGCGTTAATGTTTGATCATGCCTATAGGATTCTAAATGAAAAATTTACTATGGGACTTAATACTAACAATTTAGCAGACATGGGATTATCTGTACCCATAGCGGTTAATTGTGCCTTTTCATGCGAACTATTTTTAAAATCCATGTTGCCCAAAGGAATCCGTGGTCATAAATTATATAATGAATTATTTACTAAATTGGATGAAACTTCAAAAGACGCAATCATTGATGGCACTTTAAAACTTATCAATTTAAAAAAACAAGATTATACCATCAATGATTTTTATAACGATTTAAAATCCTGTGAAAATTCTTTTGAAACATGGCGGTATTTTCATGAACCTAAAGAAACAAATCCCAATTTCAATATTCAATTTATGTCATGCTTTCAAGAAACAATTAAAGCACTTGCTAAATTTTATAATAACCAAGAACCTACCCAATAAAATTCCTAATTTAATTTATCACTATGCCCAAAATACCCGTGCCTTTGACACCTATACTCAAAGGCACTTTTTTATTATCATTCCTTTTTATGTTTCTCTTTCCATCCATTAAAATCAATAACTTCTGCTTGTCCACCATTATTGACCAGTTTCACTTTGTAATGTTCAAATTCTGATATATCCCAAACTTCCGATTCTGAAACTTCATTAACCGTTAAATCTGTTTCCACTGCTTCTACCATCATATAGTAGAATGATATTCTGGCTATTTCATAAAGTTTATTTGCTACTGCTATATATTTCATTTTTGAATCGTTAATTGTCTGAATCCTCCTTCAATCTTTCGCTTTCAACCATTTTGTTTAAACCAACCGCTCCCAAAATCAATGACAGAGATACGAAAATCCTTGTAATTCTCTTTACTAATTTAACTAATTGACCATATTAGTTTTACCAAACAAAACTTACTTTACAATCTGAATATGACTTACCTTCTGTGTCTTCACAATATCGCCAGTCTGGTTATTCTTCATGATTCCAGTCTCCTTATCCATTGTGTATGTTGGCACTCCACGATCCTCAAAAAACTTCTCCATAATCCCTTTACCAGTTTGTGCTTTATATATTGCACTCATGGCACTTGTATATTCCATGTAAGCATGTCTCAAATCAGCGTTATAATAATCCCACAACAATTCTGATAGTTCATCCCTGCCTATAGGCTTGTCCCAATTCATCTTAGACAGCACTTCTATAGTGGAGAAATAATCTTTCTCTTCCCACTTATCGCCATCATAGTATTTTTCTACAGGAAATGTTTCTACAAAGTTCCTTAATGTCAGGCATCCTAAAACCATAAATATGCTGTCAATCACCGTAAATCTGACCTGTTCCTCTGCCAATGTCCTTCCTTTATCAATACCCAATTTCATATTCTCCCTTGTGACATCACGCATGGAGCAGATGTATTTAATTCCAGCAAATCCTATTTTCGCAAGTTCGTCTTGTGTCAGGTCACTTATTTTGCCCGTTCTTCCTGTGCATGATTTCTCCAATGCAGTGTAATATTGACGTTCCCATAACTCACTCATTCTGGCAATTCGATATAAATGATCCCTTTCTTTGTTTTTATCTTCATCTGTTGATTCAATTACTGTAAATTTACTGCTCATACTTCTTTATTCTCCTTCAATGCACATTTCTATATGCTTATCAAATTTACTTTCTGGATTATCAGCAATTACAATTTCTTCACATAAGATATTTTTAATCTTCCGATAATCACAAACCACTTCTTTTTCGTTTCTACTGCTAAACAGTGCAATTATATCCTTTTTATTAATTGTTCCAGTAAATACATAACACTTATCCCCGTCATGTCCAAAACGCCTTGCAAACCATTCAGCAACACTTTTATCTACAGTCCATGATAGGCCACGATAATTATTTACTTTTACACCTCGATAAATAGTAATTATATTTTCATCTGACAAATCATCTATATCTGATTGAAGTAATGGTGACTTCTCAGCCAATTTTATCAGCTTAATCAGCTTTTCTTTAGACATACCACAACGATAAAACCTTTCTTGCGTAGTCCAGATAGAATACACTGCATCTGCACATTCTTGATCTGTTATCAAATCCCCTTTATGTAGCCAGTTCAAATAATCAAAACGATTTCCCTTGTTAATAGCACTAAGGCATTGTGAAAATCTGTCCGCTTTTTTAATCCAATCTAATCTTCTTTGTTTTTCATCTTTTTCATAATAGAAACTGTCATATTCTAAAGAAGATATGTATATACAAGAAGCATTTTTTATTTTCTCTATATCCATTAAATCACCATCCTTACGCAATTTTCTTATTCTTACTCCCATATACAACTGCTTCTTCTGTACCATCAATCACACCAGAAGTCACAATAACCTTTTTCGCATCTGTTCTATCAGGAATAGAAAACATCACTTTCTGCATTGATTTTTCAATAATACTTCTCAATCCTCTTGCACCTATTTCCTTCTTAATTGCTAATTCAGCAATCCTTTTCAGTGCATCACCTTCAAATTTCAACTTCACACCATCCATAGCAAGTAATTCCTGATACTGTTTGGTGAGTGCATTTTTCGGCTCTGTAAGTATCTTTATCAAATCATCTTCAGATAATGGCTGCAATGTTGTTATGACAGGTAATCTACCAATTAATTCAGGCATTAAACCGTATTTGACCAAATCTTTCTGTTGCACATCTGATAAATCCAACGTTCCGTTCTCGTCGGAACGTTTAATATCTGCATTAAATCCAATAGATTGGCCTTTATTGTTTCTCTGTTCAATAATTCTCTCTAATCCTGAAAAAGCACCGCCACAAATGAACAAAATATTGCTTGTATCAATATTCACACATTCCCCTTGTGGATGCTTTCTGCCGCCAGACAAAGGAACCCTTACAATACTTCCTTCAATTATTTTTAGTAGTGACTGTTGAACTCCTTCGCCTGAAACATCACGGGTGATAGACATATTCTCGCCTTTCCTTGCTAGCTTGTCTATTTCATCTATGTATACAATACCTTTTTCAGCTAATCCAATATCATAACCTGCATTCTGTAACAGCGTCAGAAGAATATTTTCGCAATCCTCGCCAACATAGCCAGCCTCAGTTAATGACGTAGCATCTGCAATAGAAAAGGGCACTCCAAGAAATTTAGCCAATGATTGAGCCAGGTACGTTTTGCCAGAACCAGTAGAGCCAATCATTAATATATTTGATTTCTGAATCTCTACATCTGACTTTTTATCCTGTCTCAGCCTTTTGCAGTGATTATAGACACTGACAGCTAGTATTTTCTTTGCTTCATCCTGCCCAACAACATATAAATCCAGATGCTCTTTTATCTGTCGAGGAGTTACTAACCGCATGTTATCCGATATTTCTTTCTCTTCCTTATCATTTAATACTTCATATGCTTCAGCAACACAATCGCTGCATATATATCCAAATTTTCCCTTTAATAATGTATCTGCTTCTAATCTCGCTTTTCCACACAAGAAACATATCTCTTTTTTATTTGCCATATATAATACTTCTCCTTCATCAAAAAAAATCTATACTCGTGAGCAATCTCTGATTGCGAAACGAAGGCATGAGCTTGCCGTTTTTGCAAGCGATTGCCTAACTGTCAGTAGACTACCATTTTATTTTCATCATTAAAGGCCATCAAACGTATAATTAAGAAACGCATCATTCCTTTGTTGCCGATATTCACAGTTTTCAATATTTCCTGGGCAATCTCCTACTTCTTTGATATATGGGCAATCCCCATTTGTACAACGGGTATTTCCTGTTATAGTAACAATGTTATCTCCATGTTGAATAAATTGTTTTTCCATTTGTAATTTCTCTCCTTTAATATAAGTGGGACACCCACACCCGGACAGCCTTATTTCGCATCCGCTCAATAAGTCCGTCTTTTTCCCTAATATGTACTGTCACATTGTTTCGCCGCAAAAACGGCGGCTTCACAATATGCCAATACAATTAGGGAAAATCATTTTTGTGATTAGATATTTTTCTTTGGGGACGAAAGCACATTTTTCTATTACATTTTCAAATTGGCACCCCATTTCTTATAAAAGATAACATTATATAGGAATGGGATACCATTTTGAAATTGAATGGTTATCTCTGTCAAAAAATCTTTTCTTTTTTTACCTATTTCCTTTTAAGACTTACCCTTCAAAAACCCTTGATTTTCCTAGCCTTTTTTTAAAATTTAGGAAGTTCAATTTCCTAAAATATTTAACTTGCCTCCTTATGCTGATATTCTAAATTCATTTTCATCCATGCATTTAACAGATTTCGCATTCTCATTGACGGTATGTAAATGTTAATATCCTCACCTTTTCGTATTCTGCTTCTCCATATCCATTGGATCATTTCAGATAATCCATATAATTCTTCATCTATAACAATTCCTTTTTGTTTGAAAAACTGTGTAATCCCAGGATGTAAATACACATTCACACAATATGCAAGGTTAAATCTATCATCATAATCATTTGTTGATCTGCAATTGTAACTCACAAACTGATTTGAATATCCTTTTCCCCTTAATTTATTTCTATAGTCTTTAAAGGTTGTCCACATTATTGTCTCTGCTTTTGCGCTAAGAATATTAGAAAAGTAATTGTATAGATTTCTTTTAAGCTGCTTTATATTTTCTTGATTTATTTTTGCTCTAAACCATGTAACTGATAATCCATTTATCTTTTGATATACATTCTCATTCAACTTACCATCATATATATTAATCTTGTCTATATAAATTGATGTATTTGGCACAAAAAAATCAACAATATCATATTTTCCATTTTGTTCTGATACACTTTTTTGTTCATACTCAATTTGATATAAGTCAAAATAATTCTTTAATATACTGGATTCAAACAAATATGTAAGAATATAAATTTTGTCAAAAAGTGTAAAAATCTCAGGTGGATATCTCCATAGCAAAAGTTTCTGATTAATATAAATTAAACTTCTATTGTCTGCCAATATCTTTATTTCATTGTATTTTGTATCGTAATCCATTTTCTCCTTATTCCATATAACAAAACCATCATCATCTACAGTAACGCAACAACCTTCTTTCAATAGCTTCATGTCATCATTTCGTATATTGTCATATGGCTCTATGACATTGAGTACTTCGTCTAAAATCAGAGTATAATGTCCTTCTTTTATATTTTCTCTGCTTTCTTCATCTAAATGTTTAAATAATTCATGTGTGGATGCAATATCGGATTGACAGGCTAACAGCTCATTTATAGAATCAAGTTTTCCATTTCCTTTATTTATTGGCTGCTTAAAATCCCTATTTGTATTTTTTATAATCCGATCCACTTCATCTAAAAATGGCGTAATATACAAAAAATTCCTAAATAGATTTCTATTTATATACTGTATGCTCCAACTGGTTTTACCTGATCCCATTATAGAATCAATAACTGTAATTCTGCTAATAATACATTCCTCCGTTTCTTCTAGTTATTTATATACTTTTGTTTGCACTTTCAAATGATTCAGCCTATAAAAAACTCTGTTCATCAATGTCGCATCATACTTATTCTGCTTTACCATTTTCGGTTCTTCAAATTTCTTTACAATAAATACATCCCCACAAGTTGTCAGATAAGAAACATTAGACACTTTCATATATTCTGTTTTAAATTCATTCAACATTTCTAATGTTAATTTATCGCTTAAAGTAAACTGCAAATATACACATCTGAAATCTTCAGTTGTAGGATATATTCTGTGTAAACATTTAATCTGATATGTTTTTTGGTTGACTTTATATGGAATACTATTCTTTCCAAAATAGAATAATCCATAGCTTATTGAATCATTCACTTGCCCATTCCTCCTTAAATTTGCATTCCACAGCATTCAAAACTAAATTCCATTCCATTTTTAAATATCACTACTGCTGTTTCTGATATCTTGAGGTTATTGTCTTTGTCAACTTCCTCATAACAAGCCATAATTTCATCATACAGAATTGAAAAGTCATTATATCTCACGTCGTAATTTTTATCCTTGTTCCATTTTAATGTGAATTTTTTATTATCCGAATTGTATATCCTATCTGATACAATAAAGATTTTTCCTATATTGCTGTTTGTAACTGCATTATTTATGTATAGCTCAACTGCATAATCCTTGTTTCTCTCTAAGAAACCACCTAAAATATTTTCTATTTTTTCTCTCATCGTCATTAATTCATTCCTCCTCTGTTTCAATTTTTAATAGTGAATCCTTTAGCATTTCATCTGTCACATCAGTATTTTTGCAAAAATATGCTGCAATAATGACATCTGAATCACCATCCATCCTTCCAGATTCAACTTCATAAATACCCGTTTTATGATTTCTCTCATAGTGCCAACCAATAGCATCCATAAATAATCCGGATTCACAGAAGAAATCAAACGATTCCATGAATTTATCATTTGGAATTTCTTCTGTTTTTCTTGTAGATTTGTTATAAACTTTTGCTTTTATAAGGTGTAGATAATTATTTTTTATTGCGTTTTGAATTTGTTGTGTCGTTGTTTGTCTTTGCATTATTTACTTTTCCTTTCTATAGGTTATATAGGCGGCATATAGGTATACACCGCCTGATAATCATCATTTTTATCCCAACAGTTCATGTAATCTATTTTTTATAGCTTTCTGTAATTCATACATCTGATCATGTGATATTGTTCTCTCTTGAAGAATATTTTTCAGCAATTCCCTGTCAACATTGCCTGTGTTATAGATTTCTTCAAATATCCTCCAATAACTACGACACATATTTTCCCAGTGATACGAACACATATCTTTCTCAATCATTAATTCCATTGTCGATTTTTTCACTTCTTCCATTCCTTCCGGACAGAAATATTTAATGGAACCATCTTTTGTTTCTGCAAATGTACATAATATCTCCTGTTCCTCAATCCATTCCCCGATAAACTGCTCTGCTAATTCTTCCGAATCTGCAAGGTTATGCTGCTTTAACCCGTCCAGATATTGCAGTTCTATCACCTGAAAATCTGATTCTGAAATAAATACACCTGATGCTTTTCTTAACTGGTCTAAGCTTAAATTTGTCATATGATTTATCTCCTTATTTTTCTTCTATTTTCTTTTCTTCATTATTCTTTTTTATTTGAATGCTTATATCACCAGACAAAATAGAAACTATCACCAAAATGGTTGATAATATCATAAAAATTAGTCCAATTATTCCGCATAAATTCCATGTTATTTTGAAAATAGATTGCAATAAAAGCATACATAATCCTCCAATTCTTTATTTGCAAGGCAGTATCCAACAATAGATACCGACTTATGATTGATATTTCTAAAATACTCTTGAATCTCTTTCTGGTACTATGGTCATATCAGACATTCCATTATTGAATACAATCCGATAACATATATCTTCTGATTCAATTGAATCATTATAGATATTTTCTACGACGCTTTTATCAAATTCTACACAAGCATTTGGTGCACAAATTTCAAAATATGAATTATCTGTATCGGTAAATAATATTTCACAATGGCTCATATCCATATATATAGAACCACCATCAATGTTTTGCACTGAGTAACGAACATATTTTTCGTTTGCTACTAACTCTTTGAACTGCTCCCATGTTAATTTTTTATCTTCTTCTGAAATATTAAAGCAGAGCATATAATTGGATATTTCAAACTTATAATCAAAGCATAAGCTGTCTTCCCATTCTTCATAAGGTCTTTTAACATCTGCTTCTGATTCCTCACTTCTAACTGCAAAGTTGAAATATTCCATCTTTTCATCAATTGGCAGTTTTGCTGTGATTATCTTATTTACTGAAATTTCCACTCCATCATCTGTAACCTGATATTTTGTATAAAAATCAGTCATTGCATCAAAATATCTGCTTAAATAGATACCATCAACTACATTTGCCAGTAACTCTTTTACCTGCGCACCTGTTACTTTTACTTTTCTTTCACTCATACTGCTTGTCCTCCATATTTTAAATTTTTTATTGTAGAGAACCGACCCTCGCCAGTTCCCGGTTGATAGTTATTGATGGGACAGGAGCATACCCTATCATTCATTCCATCTATATGATTACTTCTCCATTTGGAAAAGATATCTTACGATATTAGAGTGTATAATACGTTGCAGCGATCACAATATCCGACATACACATATTGCTTTCCATCTGCAAATAAAAATCAGTATCATTTTCCTTGAACACAAGATCCACTGCATCAAAATCAATCGTAAATTTCATGTTTGCTACTTGTTTTTCTATAATGATTTCTCCACAAAGTTCTTCATTTTCCTGATAAACTGACACATCACAGCCACAAATTGACAAGTAAATGTTTCCTGATCCCTGACTTTTTACATCAAATTTCATACCTTTTGAGCTTAATTGTTCCAATTCAAGTTTAAATTCTTCCATTGATAAATGTCTCATTACTTGTTTCCTCCGTTTTCTTCTATATTTTTATTGTTTCTCTTTAGAAAGTGAATTTTTTCACCATCCACTATATATTTCTCTTTTTGATTCTTTACAAAAACGCAAAAATGCATTTTCAAATGTAGAAGTAATTAGTTTATACTTTTTTCAATTTGGCGTTCTTTTAAAACACCCTTACCATTCTCAATAATAAAGAGCGATATATATTTCTCTATTATTTTTCAGGCTTTCCATATAATTAATTTTTCTCTAATCAAAAAACACTATATATAGACTTTTCAATCTACATATAGTGTTTCATTCATCCGCTATGTAATACCTATTTTCATTTTTGAGGCACTTGACAAATAAATCGAAATGTGATATGGGATCAACCATAAAAAATTTCTCTAATAATTTGGCTCATACTTTCACCTATCATTTTTTTAAAATCTCTTCCTGATAGGTTCAAATTTACCTCACCACTATTTACACTTTCCTCAAAAAAATCAACCCATTCTTCAAATGCTCCTCCTTTATCTTCAAAAGCATATTCTAATTCTTCCTTTATACAACTATCATAATAATCTAAAACCATATTATATTTATCCTCGTCACCTCCTAAAATCTTTTTTAATTTCTCAAAATATTCATCACTAATACAATCAAATTTATAGTATTCCCTTCTTTCAAATTCTTTTGGTATTGGATAACTATATCTATTGTATCCTTTTTCAAAGAAACCATTTATTAGCATTTTAATAAAACTATTTGCCTTTTGGCCAGTTCTGTCAAGATATTCCTTCAATCTCACATAATCTTTCATATCAGATAGAACATACTTAACAGAAACTATCTTCGTTTTCTTATCATATTTTTTCTGATAATCCTTTTGCATTAAAGCTGTTTGCCTTTTGTTTTCTTCCATCTAAGGTTCCTCCAATCATAATCTATGTAATACCTATCATAGTAGATTGCTTTAATAAATCCAATCGCAAAAATATAACAGAAATCCCAAAATCTGCATTTGATTATTCTCAATAAAATATTGTTTTCAAGTGATATAAAATCGCTCTGTATGGCATTATTGGAATCCAATACGGTAAGATTGTGCATAAGCAAAATAATAACCGCATACAGAGCGTTATCGGATGCAAAAGTTTTGGTAATTTTACCAGTATCTAATAATTCTTTCATTGAATCAGTATGATTTCGATTAATGCGTAATGCACGTTTTAAATTTGTGGTAGACATATTAAGTTCTTTTTCTATTTCATCTAATGTTGCTTTAGCAAAGAGTCCATTATGGTCTTTTTGCTTATATTGATTTGAACCATTTCCCCTTGCTTATAACCCCTAAGAGATACATAAGTCTCTAATGCCTTTCTATCCTTAGCAGGATCATTCTTGCGTCTGCCAAAGTTATTAGATATTAAAGCACGAAGTTTTGAATTTTCGTCATTGCAGAAGAAGTATCTTTAAGAAACAATTCCTGTTTCAACCCAATCTTGTAACTCGGGAACTAATTCTGTAAGCTTCTTATAGTTATTAAGTGTATCTACAGAAATTCCAATCATATTTGCTAAATCTTCTTGTGTTGGCAAGTCCGAAACTTTCGGATTTGGCATAGAGTATTGATTCCCATGATTTCCACCATGTTCAATTCCGTATATTCGTTCAAGTTCTTTAATACATCGTCCTAATTTAATTGGATTAGGATTGCCGATACCCCTCTGGCGAACATTAGTTTCAACGAGATCTTTCACAGCGGAATTTTCGTCTTTGAATAAATCCTTCCAAATCTGTACAACCTATATCCTATATATAACTATGGAGTGATTGAAATGATAATAACACTGAATCAGGTTTTAGAAGATAAAGGGATTTCACAAAATCAACTTGCGAAGGATACTGGAATTTCTGTTGAAACAATCAGGAATTTTAAAAATAATAAGACTACCCGGATCAGTTTTGATGTATTGGAGAGGGTATGTAATTACCTGGAATGTGAAGTTGAAGATGTGATGCGTTTGGAGAAATGTGAGTGATTTTTGATTATAGAGATAAGGATTTATAATATTATTGTCTAAATTTGCCAGATATGGTAATATATTATCAGTCAGTGCAGACAGTATGGGGATAGTTCCTCGGTTGCCCTTTTCGGAAACGGAAAGGGGGTTATTATGGATACGTTAGAAATATTAACGATGCTCCTGGTGGTATTTTCCATCTTGACATACATAGATAATCGCAACAACCGTAAATAGACAGAAAAAGCTATCCTCTACCGCAAATAGGGGATAGCCTGTGTAACTTGTAAACCATTTTGCATAAGTTTCCGTCTAGGGTAATGGGGACGTACCAAATCTCCGTTACCTTCTGCATTGATTATAAATGATCCGCTTGGATATTTCAAGCGAAAAATTTAGGAAATGGGGATGCTGAAGGTTTGGCATCCTCGTTTTTTAGTTTATAGAATTTTTATAATTTTTATAAAAACTTTATATTTTATTTTCTATGTGGAACATTTTCACTTAAACTGAGTAGGCGATTTACCTTGTCAAGAGATTATTTTCTGAAATATGGTCCATATCAAGAAACACCTATTTTTCAATGTTTTTAGCACATATTAGGGTGAAAAAATGACTTATTTTCTTTGTGTTTGGTCACAATGGATTTCTATCTAATCGTTTGTGTTTATTGGAATCATATCTCGTTGCTGCTTAAATTCTATTGTTTTTGTTCTACCGCCTGTTCTTCTAATCAATTCATCCTGACCAATTATTTTTACTAGGTTCGCAATCTGTTGCCCCATTATATCTTTATTTAGATAAAAAATCGTTGTTTTAACATTATCATTTAGAATTAACTCTTTTAAAATATCTTTATCTGTTACATCTAAAGAATGCCCAAAAATATAAAGGTTATGCCTACAATTACGAAATTTTTCAATAGGAATTTGCATAGGAAATTCTTTCCTGAAATTTGTCTCAACCTCTTTTCCACTTTCCTTAATTTTATTTACCCATTCTTTATACTTACATCCTGTTTCTTTGTGTATTCTCTGATAATATTTCTTAAATGCAATAAACTCAGTTTCTCTATTTTTCCGTTTTTCAGACAAATACTCATCCATGCCAAGTACCATATTATTGGTTTTAAGATTATTTTCTATATCAGCTTTGCCATGAATATAATCTATATACTTTTCGCTCGCAATATTAAATTTGTCCATATAAATATCCCAAAATATTTTAGTATAGTTAAAGCTAATGATCTGACTTAATAATATTCCCTTTATTCCATGTTCACCATATATATTAACTGCTGCTACACATTCAATATCAGGGGAAATTAAATCTATGGTTATCTTTTCAACATATATTGTCAAATATATTTCAAATACTCGAATCAGCTTATTCAAATCTTTTTGCATTTTATCTCTAATTTCCTTAAATTCCACTTTATCATTTTCATTAATAGCTTAGTAGTATTCCACAACGTAGATGAAGTTTTGCTACTTGCTGGTCACTGAA
>OFFT01000462.1_pt1 | contig 29782 bp, 30 predicted proteins | sample 1521581 | NCBI WGS metagenome assembly OFFT01 (sample SAMEA3504084, study PRJEB24116) | mouse gut metagenome | biome: mouse gut; feature: mouse-associated habitat; material: faeces | place: Denmark | collected 2011
CAAGATGATACGCCTCGTGACGGCCGCCACCATCAACGGCGGATACCTCAACTTCATGGGCAATGAATTCGGCCACCCGGAATGGATCGACTTCCCACGCGAAGGCAACGGCTGGAGCTACAAATATGCCCGTCGTCAGTGGGATCTTGTCGACCGCAAGGATCTGAAATATCAGTTCCTCAACAACTTCGACAACGCCATGATCTCGCTCATCTCAGATGTCTACAACTTCCAGGCGCTACCGGTAGTCAAGCTATGGGAGAAAGACTCCGACCAGGTGCTTGCTTTCCGTCGCGGTGACCTGATTTTCGTGTTCAATTTCAACCCCTCGGAATCTTTTGCCGACTATGGCATCCTGACACCTCCCGGCGAATACGAAGTTGTCCTCTCGAGCGACGATCCGGAATTTGGAGGCTACGGCAACATCGACCTCGGCGTGCACCATTTCACCCAGCCCGATCCATTGTACACCCCCCATGGCGTGGCATGGCTCAAACTATATCTGCCGGCACGTTCGGCTCAGGTACTCCGTCTGCGACGTGGAAGAAAGAGATAGACGCGAAGCTGAAAACGCCCCGAAATTAGCTCCCGAAACATCGCCGGACTGCATTTCTGATGTCATTTCGGCATGTTTTTTCCACAGATTGATGAATATTCGATTTTTTGCATTATCTTTGCAAATTAGAACAACCATAAGCCCAAAAACACCGTGAAGATACATCGCGAAGGAACAAACATTCTGGTGATACTGCTGGCAATGCTGGCAGTCATCAATGTGCCTGCATGGATGTTCATCCGGCCTATGGCTATTCCGATTGCTTTCACAGCAATCTCCACCATCCTGTTCCTCTTGGTGCTCAACTTCTTCCGCTCACCAAGACGCCATTTCCCCGGCAACCGCGACAGAGTGGTCGTATCGTCGGTCGACGGAACGGTAGTTGCACTTGAACGCACATTTGAAAGCGAATATCTGCAACGCGAGGTTATCCAGCTCTCTGTGTTCATGACCGTGTTCAACGTCCACGCCAACTGGTATCCCGTCGACGGAACGGTAGAGCTTGTGCGCCATCATGCAGGACGTTTTCTCTCGGCCTACCTCCCGAAATCGAGCACTGAGAACGAACGCTCCACCGTGGTGATCCGCACCGATTGCGGACGCGAGATCCTCGTGCGACAGATCGCAGGAGCGGTCGCTCGGCGAATAGTCACCTATGCCGAGCCGGGCGAACGTGCCTCCATCGAGGACCACATGGGCTTCATCAAATTCGGTTCGCGAGTCGACATCTATCTGCCGCTCGACACAGAAATCTACGTCAAGATAGGCGACAAGACCGTTGGTGGCGTGACTGAGATCGCCCGTCTCGCACCCCTCAAAACTCCCTGAGCCACACCTGGCTCCATCAATCCCAGATTGCAAAAATGTTTAGAACGATCAAAAACAGCATACCCAACACCATCACATGCCTCAACCTGATCTCCGGCGCAATAGCATGCGTGATGGCATTCCACTACAATGAGACAATCGCCGGCCTTTCCGGCTATGAATGGGCATTCATCTGCATCGGCGCGGCAGCCATCTTTGATTTCTGCGACGGAGCCTCAGCCCGTCTGCTTCACGCTTACTCCGACCTCGGCAAGGAACTTGACTCGCTGGCCGACCTCGTAAGTTTCGGACTCGCGCCGGCCTTGCTGATGTTCAACACAATCGCTATCGCCAACAACGATCCGCTCTCCCCATGGGCTTTCATGTCGCTCTTTATTCCGGCAATGGGAGCTTTGCGACTTGCCAAATTCAACATTGACACCCGTCAGACGACATCATTCATAGGACTGCCGATTCCGGCCAACGCCATATTCTGGATCGGACTCACAAGCTGGCTCAACGTTGCCAACTTCTACCCCGGCAACTGGCTCATGGCCATAGCGATAATCGCCGTATCCCTGATGATGGTTTGCAATCTCGGCATGTTCTCCCTGAAATTCAAAAACTTCAGCATCAAGGAAAATGCCCTGCGGTTCATTATCATCATCGCAGCCATCGTCCTGACAATATGCCTCCCCGGACTTTCAGGACTGATGTGGACAATCCTCCTTTACGTGCTTCTGTCCGCCTTCGCTCCGCGGAAATAAGCTCCGGACACACCGGAATTTTTTCTTATCCTCAATCTTAATTCACACGCCACAACTATGGGAACTTTCCTCTTAGCTCTATTCATAATCTTCATTGTCATACCCCTGTGCCGCGTCGCGTGGACCGTCTACAAGCTCCGCCGCGACACACGGAAAGCCTTCAACCGGTTCCAGAGCGGCATGAACAATCAGGCTCGTGAACGCCAACGCGAAAACCGCCCTGCCGGATGGCAGACGCCACACAAAGAAAAGAAAATTGACAGATCGCAGGGAGAATACATTGAATACGAAGAACTCAGCGTAACCGAATCCACCACCACAACCACCACCGCCGACGGCGAAACAACGGCCACAATCGAAGAAACCGAGACCGACCGCCGCATCGTCGACGTTGAATGGGAAGACATTCGCTGACCCTCCTAAACTCTCCAACTCTCTAACCCTCCATCATGTCATACATCCCTGAACTATACGACTTTTTCACACAACTGAGCCAGAACAACGACCGTCAATGGTTTGCCGCCAACCGTGACCGCTACCAACGGCTTCGCGAACTTTGGCTTGCCGACATTGACCGGCTAATATCAGCCATGGCCGAATGGGATCCGCAACTCGCATCCCTGACCGCACGATCCTGCGCCTACCGATTCAACCGCGACACCCGTTTCTCGCTCGACAAATCGCCCTACAAGACCTTCTTCTCCGCCGCCATCAGCCCGTGGGGAAAGAAATCCATGCATGCAGGCTACTACATTGAGATCGGAATACCAACATCCTACGATCAGGGACTCTACGGCGGAATGTGGTGTCTCGACTCCCCGGCATTGAAGAAATTGCGCCACGCCATTGTCGACAACATTGAGGAATGGGAAGAGATAATATCCGCGCCCGACATGCAGCGCGACTTTCCCGGATGGTGTTCCAACACCCTGAAAACCATCCCCAAAGGATGGGATCGCAACCATCCACAGGCTGAATACCTGCGCATGACAAACTACGGCAAATTCCACCCCTGCACGCGCGATTTCTACCTCAATCCCGACTGGCCGCAGCGTGCCGCCGACCTCTTCCATGCCCTCCGCCCGTTCATCGACTTCCTCAACTATTCGCTCGACGAATAGCCGGTTTCAACACGCATTCCATCACCCCGACCCATTGCCATAAAAATAATCTTTCGCATTACGCGATTTTTCACTAAATTTGTAACTTCAAAAGGAATACAAATTAAAAATCGAAATATGGCAACCAACCTACTCGAACTTAGCGAACAAGAAATAGTGCGCCGCGGATCCCTCGACGAGATGCGCCGCCGCGGAATCGACCCCTATCCCGCTGCTGAATACCCTGTAACCGCCCACACCGCAGAGATCAAAGAATCTTTTGCCGACGACGCGCCACGGCGTGAAGTAGCTATCGCAGGACGTATCATGAGCCGTCGCATCATGGGTAAAGCATCATTCCTCGAAATCCAGGATGCCGACGGACGAATCCAAGTCTACATCAGCCGCGACGACCTCTGCCCGGGCGAGGACAAGGATCAGTACAACGTAGTGTTCAAAAAGCTTCTCGATATCGGCGACTTCGTTGGCATCAAAGGCTACGTGTTCCGCACACAGATGGGCGAGATCTCAGTTCACGCTCAGGAACTCACTGTGCTTGGTAAATCGCTCCGTCCGTTGCCAATCGTAAAGGTCAAGGATGGTGTGACCTACGACGCGTTCGACGACCCCGAACTCCGCTACCGCCGCCGCTATGTTGACCTCGTTGTCAACGACGGCGTTAAAGAAATATTCATCAAGCGCACCAAGGTCTACAATTCGATGCGCCAGTTCTTCAACTCCCATGGCTACATGGAAGTGGAGACACCCATCCTCCAGTCAATCCCCGGCGGAGCATCAGCCCGTCCGTTCATCACCCACCACAATGCCCTCGACATCCCTCTCTACCTCCGCATCGCCGATGAGCTCTACCTCAAGCGTCTGATCGTAGGCGGATTCGACGGCGTATATGAATTCTCCAAGAACTTCCGCAACGAAGGCATGGACCGCACCCACAATCCCGAGTTCACATGCATGGAGATCTATGTGGCCTACAAGGACTACAACTGGATGATGGACTTCACCGAGCGCATGCTTGAGAAGATCTGCCTCGATGTAAACGGCACAACCGAAGTGAAAGTAGGCGACAACATCATATCATTCAAGGCTCCGTTCAAGCGCGTGACCATGATCGACTCCATCAAGGAATTCACCGGCATCGATATCACCGGCATGGACGAAGATCAGCTGCGCGACGTCTGCCGTCAGCTCGAAATCGATGTCGACCCCTCGCTTGGAAAAGGCAAACTCATCGACGAGATCTTCGGCGAAAAATGCGAAGGCCGCTACATTCAGCCTACATTCATCATCGACTACCCCATCGAAATGTCGCCTCTGACAAAACGCCACCGCGACAATCCCGAGCTCACAGAACGCTTCGAGTTGATGGTCAATGGAAAAGAGCTTGCCAACGCATACTCAGAGCTTAACGACCCGATCGACCAGTACGAGCGTTTCGTTGAGCAGATGCGACTTGGCGAGAAAGGCGACGACGAAGCAATGATCATCGACAAGGACTTCATCCGCGCCCTTGAATACGGCATGCCCCCCACATCGGGAATGGGCATTGGCATGGACCGTCTCGTGATGCTCATGACCGGACAGACAACCATCCAGGAAGTGCTGTTCTTCCCCCAGATGCGCCCTGAAAAAGTGCAGAAGCGCGACGGGGCCGAAGTGTTTGCCACTGTCGGCGTGCCCGAAGAATGGGTAGCTCCGCTCCACAAACTCGGAGTACTGACCATCCGTCAGCTTGCAACGACAGCTTCTGCCGGGAAACTACAGCAGGATCTATGCGGACTCAACAAGAAATTCAAACTTGAGCTAACCAACCCGGCCGTTGACGCCGTCAAGGCATGGATCGAGGCTGCTGCCGCAGCAACAGCATCGGAAGAATGATCCATGAGATGAACCATTCTTTGTCAGAAAACGTTTAATCCCTACGATCAAGTCCTATGAATTGTCCCGGAAAAGTAGCGGTTATGGGTGGCGGAAGCTGGGCTACAGCTCTCGCAAAACTCCTGTTGAACAACTGCGAATCCATCCTGTGGTACATGCGACGCGACGACCGCATAGAAGACTTCAAACGTCATCGCCACAACCCGGCCTACCTCTCTGACGTTGAGTTCGACATCGAAAGAATCGAATTCTCAAGCGACATCAACGAGGTGTGCAGCAATGCCGACACACTGCTTCTCGTCATGCCCTCTCCCTATTTCAAAGGCCATATCGAGAAACTGACAGCCGACATAAGCCAGAAATATGTCGTTTCAGCCGTCAAGGGAATCGTCCCCGACGACAACCTGATAATATCCGACTACATGCAGCAGCGCTTCGGTGTCGATCCCGAACGGATGATGGTGGTCTCCGGACCTTGCCATGCCGAAGAAGTGGCTCTCGGCAGAAAAAGCTATCTGACTGTGGCCGGCAACAACATATTCCACGCCGAGCAATTTGCAAAAGTGCTCGCCGGCAAAGCCCTCAAGACCATCACATCCAGCGATGTGACCGGAATTGAATACGCCGCAGTGCTCAAGAACGTCTATTCCATCTGCGCCGGAATTGTCCACGGCCTGAAATCAGGCGACAATTTCCAGGCTATGCTCGTCAGCAACGCCATCCGAGAGATGGAACGCTTCATCGACACCGTGAACCCACGGCCACGACAGATCTGCGACTCCGTCTATCTCGGCGACCTGCTCGTGACATCCTACTCACGCTTCAGCCGAAACCACAACTTCGGCTCCATGATCGGCCGCGGCTATTCCGTCACCGCCGCACGCATGGAAATGGAGCAGACGGCCGAAGGCTACTACGGCACCAAGTGCATCTACGAGATAAACCACAAGTTAGGTGTCACCATGCCTATACTCAGCGGCGTCTACGACATCCTCTACCGTAACATAAAGCCGTCAAAAGCCATACAGGCGATGTCGGAGACTTTCATCTGATTAAAAACAATCCTCATACCATCATCTCTCATGAACACAATTAAATTAGACATCTCACAGGCCATTCAGGCCATCCCCGGAAAATCCGTCGACAACCTCCTTCCCGAGGCTGCATCCGCTCTTGCGAAAGTTGACAACGCCACCGGAGCCGGTAACGACTTCCTCGGATGGGTCGACCTCCCCACACGTCTTTCCGAAGATCTCATCAACGATATAAACGCAACCGCCAGTCAGCTCCGCGAAGAATGCGAAGTTGTTGTCTCAATAGGCATCGGCGGATCCTACCTCGGAGCGAAAGCCGTTATAGAAGCCCTCAGCGACAGCTTTGCCGCATATCGCACCGACGGACGCGACCCGAAAGTAGTATTTGCCGGACAGAACATCGGCGAGGACTACATGTTTGAGCTCATGCGCTGGCTCGACGACAAAAAATTCGGCATAATCGTCATCTCCAAATCCGGAACCACAACAGAACCGGCCATCGCATTCCGTCTGCTCAAAGAAATGCTTGAACGCAAAGTCGGCAAAGAAGCTGCCGCCCGGCGCATCGTGGCCATCACCGACGCAAAACGCGGTGCTCTCCGTCAGCTCGCAACCGAAGAAGGCTACAAGACTTTCGTGATCGACGACAACGTTGGCGGACGATTCTCCGTGCTGACACCCGTCGGACTACTCCCCATCGCCGTTGCAGGCTACGACATCCGCGCCCTCATCGACGGCGCTCGCCAGATGCAACAGGCAACGACAGCCGCATCCTACGACCAGAACCCGGCTCTGCTCTACGCCGCCACTCGCAATGCCCTCTATCGCGATGGCAAAAAGATAGAGATCCTTGTCAACTATAACCCCAAGCTCCACTACTTCGGAGAATGGTGGAAACAGCTCTACGGCGAAAGCGAGGGTAAAGACAAAAAAGGCATCTTCCCGGCTGCCGTCGACAACTCTACCGACCTCCACTCCATGGGACAATGGATCCAGGATGGCGAACGCACGATATTTGAGACCGTTGTTTCCGTTGAAGCGCCGGAGCACGAGACGCTGATCCCGACCGACAACGACAATCTCGACGGCCTCAATTACATTGCCGGAAAACGCATCGATCAGGTCAACAAAATGGCCGAACTCGGCACTCGCATTGCCCACGTAGACGGCGGAGTACCCAACCTCCGCATCACCATTCCGGCGCTCCGCGAGCAATACCTCGGCCAGCTCATCTACTTCTTTGAGAAAGCATGTGGCATCTCCGGCTACATCCTTGATGTCAACCCATTCAACCAGCCCGGTGTCGAAGACTACAAACGCAACATGTTTGCGCTCCTTGAAAAGCCCGGCTACGAAGAAGCCACAGCAGCCATCAAGACCCGCCTCTGATCCCCGACCAACACCAATTCCATATACAACAAAGCTCGGCTCCACAGCCGAGCTTTTCTCATGCCTATCCCCCTACACTCTACACTCTACACTCTATATACTCTATACCACTCTCCCAAGCATCTCCCCGGCCGTCAGGCCGCTGATAGGGTGACGCCACTCCGGCAGCAGCTCCATCATTGGCCGGAGCACGAAATCGCGCTGAGCCATGCGCGGATGCGGCAATGTCAGTTCCGCGGTATCCACAACCGCCTCCCCCAGTGCGATCAGGTCGATATCAACACGCCGGTCGGCATACGAGCCGTCGGCCTTCCGGTGCGACGAATCATCCACCGACCGCTGCGCTGCCTGAAGACGATACAGCAGCTCCAACGGCGCGAGATCTCCCACCTCAACATTGACACCTATATTAAGAAACATATTCGGACTGTCGAAACCCCACGGCTCCGACTCCACCACCGCCGAGACCTCAGCCTCGACTCCGAGCTCGCGCTCAACGGCAGCGACCGCCTCCCCGAGCAGGGCAAGGCGGTCGCCGATATTTGAGCCTATATTGATATGGGCTATTGCCATCAGAGCGTCTTCTTGACTTCCACTTCCTCGAAAGCCTCGATGATATCGCCCTCGCGGACATCGTTGTAGCCGTTGATGTTCAGACCGCAATCGTAGCCCGAAACAACCTCTTTCACATCGTCCTTGAAGCGCTTCAGCGAGCCGAGATCGCCCGTGTAGCGCACTATACCTTCGCGGATAAGACGGATCTTCGCCGAACGCTTGATGCGGCCTTCTCGAACAAGACAGCCGGCAACTGTGCCCACTTTCGATATCTTGTAGGTCTGGAGCACCTCTGCCGTACCGATAACCTCTTCCTTGAGTTCCGGTGCAAGCATGCCTTCCATAGCATCCTTAACCTCCTCGATAGCCTGATAGATCACAGAGTAAAGACGGATCTGGACTCCTTCACGCTCTGCCTCGCGGCGCGCCGCAATCGACGGACGAACCTGGAAACCGATAATGATGGCATCCGAAGCGGCGGCAAGAGTGACATCGCTCTCCGAGATCTCGCCCACAGCCTTGTGGAGCACGTTGATCTGGATCTCCTCTGTCGACAGCTTGATAAGCGAATCCGAAAGAGCCTCGATCGAACCGTCCACGTCGCCTTTGACGATTATGTTCAGCTCCTGGAAGTTACCGATCGCACGGCGGCGGCCGATATCCTCAAGGGTAAGAATCTTCTTGGTGCGCAAACCCAGCTCGCGCTGAAGCTGTTCGCGTTTATTGGCAATCTCCTTGGCTTCCTGTTCCGATTCCATCACGTTGAACGTATCGCCGGCCGTAGGAGCACCGTTAAGGCCAAGGATCAGTGCCGGAGTGGCCGGACCTGCCTCCTTGATGCGCTGGTTACGTTCGTTGAACATAGCCTTAACCTTGCCATAATGTGTTCCGGCCAGGATAAAGTCGCCAACACGCAACGTTCCGTTCTGGACAAGCACCGTAGCCACATAACCGCGGCCCTTGTCGAGCGACGATTCTATGATCGAACCCGTAGCCATGCGGTGGGGATTGGCCTTCAGTTCAAGCATTTCAGCTTCAAGAAGCACCTTTTCCATCAGTTCCTCGACTCCCAGACCCTTCTTGGCTGAGATATCCTGCGACTGATACTTGCCGCCCCATTCCTCCACGAGGTAGTTCATGCCGGCAAGTTCCTCCTTGATCTTGTCGGGGTTGGCGGCAGGTTTATCGATCTTGTTGATGGCAAACACGATAGGCACACCGGCAGCCGAAGCATGGTTGATAGCCTCGACGGTCTGCGGCATCACGTTATCGTCGGCAGCCACAATGATGATACATAAGTCGGTCACCTTCGCGCCACGGGCACGCATGGCCGTAAACGCCTCGTGACCCGGAGTGTCAAGGAACGTGATATGGCGGCCATCCTTCAGCTTCACGTTATATGCGCCGATATGCTGTGTGATACCGCCGGCCTCGCCTGCAATCACGTTGGCATTTCGGATATAGTCAAGCAGAGAAGTCTTACCATGATCCACATGACCCATCACGGTCACGATAGGCGGACGTTCCATCAGCTGATCCTCCGTATCTTCCTCCTGCTGGATTGCCTCTACAACCTCAGCCGAAACATATTCCGTCTTGAATCCGAATTCCTCGGCAACGATATTGATAGTCTCGGCATCCAGACGCTGGTTGATCGAAACCATCACACCGATGCTCATGCACGTCCCGATAACCTGATTGATCGGAACATTCATCATCGATGCCAGGTCATTGGCCGTCACGAATTCCGTCAGCTTAAGCACCTTGCTTTCCGCTGCCTCCATTTCGTGTGCCTCACGCTCGCGTTCGCGGCCGGCCTCGCGTTTCTCCTTGCGCCACTTCGCGCCTTTCTTCAGGCCCTTGTCCTTGGAAGTCAGACGTGCAAGCGTTTCCTTAACCTGCTTCTGAACATCCTCCTCGCTGACCTCGGTGTGCACCTGCTGACGGCGTCCGCGGTCTTTGCCCTGATTGTTCTGGCCGCCACGCTGCTGACGGTCGCCACCGCCGCCCTGACGGTTGTTATTGTTCTGACCGCCGCCCTGCTGATTGCCGTTCTGGTCAATATCAACACGGCCGGTGCTGCGTATGCGTTTGCGCTTCTTGCGGTCGGCATCGCCGCCGGCGTTTGCGCCGTTGCCCTGCTGGCCACCATTGTTCTGGCGATCCTTGGCAATACGCTCGTTGCGCTTCTCTTCTTTGGTTTTCTTCTTCGGACGTGTCGACTGGTTGATCGTCGAAAGGTCGATCTTGCCGACAACGTTGATATTCAGTCCTCCCTGCTTCACGCTGGTAGGGATTGTGGTCGGGATGAAATTGCTGTCAACCTCCGGCTTTGACTCTGCTTTCGCCTCAGTCTTTTCCTCAGCCTTGGGTGCCTCGGCTTTAGGAGCTTCAGCCTTAGGTGCAGCCTGAGCCACTTCCGCTTTAGGTTCCGGTGCCTTCACAGGCTCCGCCTTGGGAGCCTCTTTCACCGGCTCGGCGACAGGTGCTTTCGGAGCCTCCGGCTTAGCAGCTTCAGGTGTAGCCTTTGGGGCTGCCGGCTCTTCTTTCGGAGCTGCCACAGCAGCCTCAGCCACCGGTTCCGCCTTGGGTTCGGGTTTAACTTCTGCTTTCGGTTCTGCGCCCACGGGCTCCACTCGTCCCGGCTTGTCCAGATCGATCTTGCCGATCACTTTCGGTCCTACGTTCTGACGGGGTTCCGTCTGAGGCTCAGCCACAGCTGCCGGAGTTTCCACCGGAGTCTCCACCGGCGTTTCGGCTTTCTCGGCCGGCTTGCGAACGGAGGCCACCTGACCCGACATCGTCTTCAGATCCCGGTCGGGGGCGTATTCCTTCACCAGCAGGTCGTAGGCTTGCTCGTCGATCTTGGAATTGGGATTATTGTCGATCGAGATGCCTTTTTTCTGCAAAAATTCCACAACGGTCGTCATCGACACATTGAAGTCTTTCGCAGCTTTACTAATTTTCGTTTTCGCCATATATTAGGTTGATATTTTTTCTATTGATGAACTGATTTAAACTTATTGCAAATTAACATTTCGAGGCTGATTTCGAGATGATTCCAATCTTTTTGAGGAAGCGATGGGCTCCATCGTGACTGAGAAAAGAGATGGAATCAGCCGGAAACGGTCCGGAAGGTTAGCAATAAGGAATCAGGTCGGTTCTGTATTAACATTTTGAAATAAGCTTGAATCAGTTCGATAATTATTGGTTTTCCGGTCGGGCTAACCTACTTGAGTGCCCCTCTTTGGCTTCCGGAAGATATGGACAAGCCGCTGCCGATCAATCCTCCTCGAACTCGGCCTTCAGAACGGCGATCACATTGTCAACCGTATCTTCCTCAAGGTCGGCCTTGTCGATAAGTGTCTGGCGCGGAGTGTTGAGAACATTCTTGGCCGTGATGCAGCCCATCTCCTTCAGCGCGTCGATAACCCAGGCATCAATCTCATCCTTGAATTCATCCAGATAGATATCCTCCTCTGTTGCCTCCTCTGTGTCGCGGTAAACGTCAATCACATAGCCGGTCAGCATCGAGGCAAGCTTGATGTTCAGGCCGCCCTTGCCGATCGCCAGCGAAACCTCTTCAGGACGAAGGAACACCTCAGCCTTCTTCTCTTCCTCATCCAGACGGATCGATGAGATCTTGGCCGGTGAAAGAGCGCGCTGGATAAACAGCGACGGATTCGATGTATAATTGATCACGTCGATATTCTCATTGCGAAGCTCGCGGACAATACCATGGATACGTGAACCCTTCACGCCGACGCATGCTCCTACCGGATCAATACGGTCGTCATAGCTCTCGACGGCGATCTTCGCACGCTCTCCCGGGATACGGGCCACGGCGCGGATATTGATCAGGCCGTCATGGATCTCAGGAACCTCGAGTTCAAACAGACGGCGGAGGAAATTCTCATTCGTACGGCTCACGGTGATCTTCGGATTGTTGTTCTTATTGTCAACATTGGCCACAACCGCACGGATGGTCTCTCCCTTACGGAAAAAGTCGCCGGGGATCGACTCGCTCTTCGGCAGAAGAAGCTCATTCTTGTCATCATCAAGCAGAAGAGTCTCACGCGACCATGTCTGATAGACCTCGCCTGTCACCAGTTCTCCCTCAAGTTCCTTGAACTTATTGTAGATAGCCTCTTTTTGCAAATCAAGGATCTTCGACTGCAGCGTCTGGCGAAGGTTCAGGATCGCACGGCGTCCGAAGTCTGCGAAGAAAATCTCCTTGGTGTGTTCCTCCCCGATCTCTACGTCGGGATCCTGATCGGCACGGGCATCGCTGAGGCTGATCTGCATGTTGGGATCGGTAACCTCGCCGTCGGCCACTACCATGAGATTCTGGAAAATCTGCACGTCGCCCTTGTCCGGGTTCATGATCACGTCCAGATTCTCATCCGTGCCAAACATCTTGGCAAGCACATTGCGGAACGACTCTTCAAGCACACTGATCATAGTGGCCTTGTCGATATTTTTCAGTTCTTTGAATTCGGCAAAACGCTCCACCATATTGGGAGCTTCTTCTTTTTTAGCCATAATTGCGGAGTGATGGGTTTATTTGAATTTTATTAAATATTTCACACTTTTCGTATCGGCAACTGCCATCGTTTCCTCTGTGTCAACGATCTCCGGACGCTTCTTGCCCGGCTCTTTCACCTTCTTGGGGATAACCAGAGTGAACTCCGACCCGTCGGCCGAAACCGATTTCAGAGTTCCCGTCAGCTTGCGGCCATCCTTGGTCAGAACCTCAAGCTCATTACCGATATTTTTCTCATACTGACGGCGGACCTTAAGCGGAGAGGTCAGACCGGCCGACCCTACCTCAAGCTCGTAGTCCTCCACTTCGCGGTCTACCTGCGACTCGATCTCACGGGTCAGACGGGCGCATGTGTCTATATCCACACCCGTCATTGAATCGATCTCCACGGTCACACTATTATCCGGTGTAACCTTGACCTCGACCAGAAAATTATCCGTGCCCTCAAGGGCTTTTTCGACGATACCGCCGATCAGTTCTTTATCTATCATCTGTTGATTCTTTGTTCAATACAAATAAAATGGAGGAAGCATCTGCCCCCTCCGTGACTACGAATTGATGCAAAGGTAGTCATTTTATTCCGTCCGCGCAACCAACCGCCCCCCAATTACGCCCGGCCCACACCCTCCACATCCCAATTTTAACCTTATTTAACTTTAATCCCTACCATTCCCCTGCCGTCCATCCCCCACTGCCATAGAACGCATTAGCCATGCTCCACGCATTAAAAATCCCGTTATTCACCAATTTGACCCGATCAGTAACGCTCCAATCCGCACAAAAATCGTACATTCGCACCTACACAATACCGACATAGAAAATCATTGAAAAAATCAACTCACAAACAGAACGTTTTCAAAAAAAAACACTAACTTTGTCGCTGTACCCCAACTCCGGAAACGACGTAGGGTACCCAGCGGAGCCGGAGAGACGGTCACGCTACAAGACATAATAGGAAAGCGTTTTAGCGAGTCACTACTACGAATCTGGACAATTCGAAGACATGACAACTTGCTTGAAGACGCTCTTCTCAGCCGTTTATGTACACCCCCACGATGGGGTTCCAGCATATACCGACTGAGAGTGAGTTGATTTTTTCGAGTAATTCTCATGTCGGCAGTCCAGAGCCAGTAGTAGGGATTACTAAAGATGGCTCACTCTTTTTTATTTATGCCTTTTTTGGAGATCCCAATCACTTTTTCACATACGCAACGCCATCGGGCCATCGGCGAAAACAAGGACTAACCTCAAACCGATCAGCAATGGGAATACTCAATCCTTCAGGTGGCATGATGAATGTGATTCGTTGTGACATGCAGCAATACCTCGTATGGAAATGGAGGCCTTACAACAGCAAGAAAGACGAGGCCGATCCTAATCAGCGCAGCAACGCTATCCGAATGGGAAGCAGCCTGCGTGTCAAAGACGGGGAAATGGCCATATTCGTTTACTCGAAAAAGGACGGAACCTCGAATCAGGAGGTCATATTCGGACCCTACGACGACATAATAAAAACATCCAATTTCCCTATCCTGTCAAATCTGATAGGATTAGCCTATGGAGGTGGTAGCCCTTTTCAGGCCGAATGCTATTTCATAAACTTAGCGAACAACATCCAGATAAAATTCGGTATTCCATATTTTGATGTTTTCGACCCTCGCTTTCCCGATTTAGGCGTGCCTGTATCCGCACGTGGATCTTTCACTTTCAAGATCGACGACTATAAGGCTTTCATTGCCAACAACCGACTGATCAATTTTGAGCTCGACACCCTGAAGACTCAGCTTCGGAGTGTATCCATTCGCAAAGTTAAAAGCAAGATCATATCATTCCCCTCTTCAAAAAACATACCCCTCGTCCAGATCGAAGCCCATATCGACGACATCAACGAACAGATCAAAAAGGAGCTGGAAACAGAGTTCTTTGAGATCTATGGATTGAAGACACGGGCTTTTGACATCGAAGCCATTGAGATCAACAAGCAATCCCAGAACTATATCGACCTCAAGAATCTGACATTCGATATCGTCCGTGACACCACAAGGCGTCAGGTGGAGCTGAATCTCCGGAATCTGGAGGACACTCAGCGTATCAACACCACAAATATGGAAGAGACCCTGCGCATACAGCGACAGGAGATGCAGCGTGCTCAGAGGCTCCAGTCGGAAAGTGCGAATCTCGCAGCCCACCAGATCGATCGCCAGGCTCAGGTCATGACAGCTATGGCCGACGGAATGGCCGCAGGAGCTATGAACAATGCTTCAATAGGCGGTCCGGTTGGAAATTCAGGAGGATTCAATCCCGTCAATCTGATGACAGGAATGGCTGTTGGATCCGCTCTGGGTGGTCAGATGAGCAACATGATAAATCAAGTTGGTTCGCAATGGGGACAGCAGCAGACTCCGCCACCGAATCCGGCGCAGACTCAGGCCGCGACTCCGCCGCCGCTCCCATCCAAGCAATACTATGTATATGTGAACAACACACAGAACGGTCCCTTGACACGTCAGCAAATCAGCCAGTTGGCGCAGCAAGGATTCATATCCCCGTCAACTCCCGTTTGGCATGAAGGCCTGACTGAATGGATTCCGGCACAGAATTCGGACCTTGCCGACATTTTCACCCAACCCACTCCGCCGCCGCCAAGCTGCCCTCCGGCTCCTCCTGTAAACCCTCAAATCATTTAATTTAATATGAACGATAACTCATTCCAACCCATTGATCGACTGATCGAATTTGGTTTAAGCATGGCTGTCGCGCAACAGATAACATCCTCTTTCAACCAGATAATCAACAATGCCCAGACCCCGAGAGTGCCGTTCCCGAATGAATCCGCCCGGCAGATCGAGTGGTACTATGCTGTTGATGGCAATATTGCCGGCCCGGCAAACGAAGCTGAGATTAAAAATCTTCTGCTCCATAAGCGGATCAACAACACTACCATGATGTGGAAACAAGGAATGCAATCCTGGAAACAGGCTGTTGAAATTCCTGAGATACTGAATTATATAATGCAACTTCCTCCTGCCCTATGAAACTGAATTTTATTTCAATGTTATCCGCGATTATTATCGCCGCTCTGATCTCATATCTTTTCTACACTATCGGAGCAAGCTATGGCGACAAGTCGCGTCTGATCGCCCTTTGCATAAGCAGCTTCATTTGCTTTGCCACAACCCTTGGAATCGGAATCGGCATTAGTTTCCCCGACAATAAATCGGCACTCAACATTCGGACTCTGGCTTTATTGGCCTTTTTCCTGCTGTTGGCCATCCACATTCCAATGGCGATTTTCCTTTACAATCCGGCGTTCCTTATCGTTCCGGCAGCAATCGTATTGCTGATATTCATCATGTCTACTAACACAATTTTTAAATCCTACGAATAAAAACTATGTCTACTAAATGTCCTAAATGCGGTGGCGACGCCGAAAAAATCAGTGCAAACAGATTTGAATGCCCCTACTGCGGAGAAAACTTCACCATGCAGGATCAGATGAACAACGCCGGCATGGGATATGGTAATTATCAGGCTGCTTCCTATAACAACAATCCCCCTATGCCTCCTTATGCTCAGCCGGCAGCTGCAATTCCCAACGCTCCTCAGTATCAGCAGCAACCCGCACAAGTCTCTCAGGAGGATTGCAGCGGTTGGCTTAAAGCTCTTTCATTCTTAATCCCCCTCGTCGGCCTGATCCTCTATTTCGTTAAGAAAAACGAGCAACCCGTTGGCGCCAAAAGTTGCCTGAACTGGGCTATCGCTGGATTTGTGGTTCAAATTGTCTTTGGCCTTATTTAAATCCTAAAAATAACAAAGGGCTGAACTATCTTTCTCGGTAGGTTCAAGGTCGGTTCCGAATCGGCCTGAACCTATCCGGAAAGTTGTCCATCCTTTCCCTCTCGTTTCTTATTCTGGTTTTATTCCAAACAAACACTTAAAAACCATACAATTATGATGAAGTGTTCAAACTGCGGAGCGGATATAATGGACGATAGCAAATTTTGCATCTCCTGCGGACACATGGTTGCCCCCCAACCGACAACAAATCCGGCACAACCCGTGCAGCAGCAACAGCCATATCAACAGCAGGGCTTTCAGCAGCCTGCACAGCAGCAGCAACCCTATCAGCAACCTTACCAGCAGCAGGGTTTTCAGCAACCTGCGCAACAGCAACAACCTTATCAGCAAACATACCAGCAGCAGGGCTTTCAGCAGCCTGCGCAACAGCAACCCTATCAGCAACCTTACCAACAACAGGGCTTTCAGCAACCTGCGCAACAGCAACAAACCTATCAGCAACCATACCAGCAACAGGGCTTTCAACAGCCTGTGCAGCAACAACCTTATCAGCAGCAAGGCCAATACCCATTGAACAATGCCGCCGAACCTGCATTTGTTTTCCCGAAGTATCCGGCCGGGACTCCGGTTCTCACAATCGTTTGGGAAGGCATGCAAACATCTGTGGATATAGCTACCGGCTACCTAAGTAAAAAAATTGCTAAAAAAACCAGCTATTTCAATCTGGAGGTCAATGGCAATAAAGTAGCTCCCGAAAATGCTCTTTCATACGTTGATGGATTCTCTATCGACGTTCCGATTACATCGCCCGACACAACTGTCGATTTCTGGATCTCGAAAAAATTGCTCAGTGCTGCCCCATCATCAAAACCCAAAAGTTTCAATAGCATTTTTTCTTCAAGAAATGTATTCAATCTGAGGCTTGATCCTCGCTGTTCCTATACATTGAAGATCATTGACCCCTCGGCTCTGACAGGCAATAACCTGTGCGGATACCAGCTTTTCGATGCCAATGGGACATACATTGAATCTGTCGGAGATGGAATATCCACATGGAAACAGCTTCTGGCACTGTTCATTCCTATAGCCGGTCTCTACTTCATATTTGCTGATCCGGAATCAAAATCTGACCGTATCGCAAAAAATATGTACATCTTAGCAACGATTGTTGGATTTGTCATCTGGATTTCAGTATTGCTGAATATATTCTTAGACTGACAACCTCAATAATAATCTTAAAAAACTTACTTTAAATCAGCTCTTATGTTCTGCCCTAAGTGTGGTACAAACAACCCGGACAATGCCGTTTTCTGCAAGAATTGCGGCACTCCATTCGACAGATACAGACAGCCCATCGCGCCACCTGTGCCGCAGCAACCCGATCACCATATCGCTCCTCCACCGCAGCCCGTGGCTGAGCCCGACGAATCCCCTGCAGTCCCCGACGTTGATCCTCCCGTTGATAGTGACGCTCCCGGCTATGATCCGGATCCCATAGATCATAAACAGAAGCCCAAAAGCCATAAAGGCATCATCATTGCGATTATAGCATTTTTGGTGCTGCTTGCGATTGGTGCCGCCGGATGGTATTTCGATGCACGGCGTCTGCTGAATTTCTTCTCTTCGGAGCGTAATGAGAGCATATATGCCACCATCGAGGAGCATGACGATCATCACGAGACTGCGGATCCTGCTTATGCCTCTCTGGATATCGACAGCCCCGATGTCGTTGAGATCGAGACAGACACTCCCGATCAGGCATATCCTGAAACGTCGGATGATGGATGGTTCCTGAACACTATCCGGCTAAACTCGCCGGCAGCACGCAATGGCAACATATTCATCTATTATCTGAAAGGCGATTTCACCTACAAGTCCGCCAACTACCCTGTCGGGTTCGCTTGCCTTGTTCAGGACGGAGAGATTCAAAAAATCTACTATAAAAACATGAAGTACACCACCCTGATACCTATGAGTTTCTCATACACCCCCGATGGTGACTTCCAGTTGAAAAGCCTGGACAACAGCACCCCTCTAACAGTGACATTCCACGACCATCACAACTATTTCTTAGCCGGAGAAGCCTCATCCGGAAATATGGTAATGGGCGTATCATTAGGTGTCACAAGCGAGACCTTCGACATTCCCGAATACAAAGCATCATAATCTTCAATCCATATCATCATGAAAAAATTCTATCAACTTTTGCTGATAACCTGCACGGCTGCCTTCCTGTCCTTAGGTTCTTTCAACAGCATCTACGCGGCGTCCACCACCCAGAGACCCACCGCAAAATCCCAAAGCAGCAGTTCTGCGGCTCGTGGCGACCTCAAAGCGCTCAATATTACTGGCCCGGCTAAAGAAGTCCAATACGCTATCATTGACAACGATTGCACGCACACCTTCACATTTGATTTACAAGGCTTATGCCGGGGCCGCAAAACAGAAGGAGGCAAAATCATTCTGTCTGACGACGGTATGTACGATTTTTTCTCCATAAAACTGGCCAATGGAAAAACCGCTGAGATAAACCACGCTATTCCTCGCGGAGCCTATTTTACCAATTGGGATATGAGAGCCACTAAATACGATAGCCAAGGACGCCCGACAGAGTTCTACCTCGATGATTTCTCTTTTAAAGTAACGGCCAGATATCTTGGAAATGACCAGCATGGCAACTGGACAAAAATGAAAATCGTTTCTCAGGATTCAGATTGGCCACTTGATATCACCATCACTCGAAAAATCACATACTACACCTCCAAATAAACCGATAGATCATGAAAAAAATAGCATTACTGCCTGCCATTATAGCTTTTATGTTTTCAAGCTGCTCCGACAGAGTCAAAGCAACCGATAGCGACTCCGACGATGCCGATGCCGACTCTCTGACTGTAAACCGTGACTCCCTGGAAGATCAGAATCCTGAAGAATCGCAATCCAAAGCCATCTTCGACACTCTTGCGTTCGAACAGATGGTCAACACCGAGATTTTGCCGATAATTCCTGACCACGGAATTGGCAACTTGCAGAAATTCAGAAAATTCACAACTCCAGAACTGGCATCTCTGCTCGAAGAAGCCTACGACCTTCCCACCATGTCTCCCGAAGAAATAGGTGCTGAGGAATTTTTATATTATTTCGTGACCGGCAACGATGGCGCTGAAGGCTCCGGAAATGCCAGATCCACACTCAAGTCGCTGACATCCATTCCCGAATACCGAGCGGTAGTTTCATCCAATTATTATGGACAAGACCACACCTTAATGTTAGTCAAAGTCGGTAATATCTGGAAACTCGACGACTTTGATGGTCAAAAGAGCAAGGTACGGGATTACGTCAAGAAAGCACGTGAATTTTTCAAGTCAGGCCAATACAGAAACGTAGAATATCCATCCGAGACATATTTTGAAGAAGTCGCCCGATACCTGAAAAAATACAACCCCTAACCCTGATTACTGCCGCAATCCCCCTTGTAGGGTCGCAACCTGTTGCGACCGCATCATCCCCCACAAAAAGTCCAATTTTTTACTGCCAACGGCTCTGCCCAATCCACCATCGGCAAAGCCGTTGGCATCTTTATCATTTACACTAACAACCTGAATTTTCAGACAGAATCAATATTTCATCTAAATAACTCGGAGTGAGAACCAAGGCGGATGAGGTCTATTTGATCTGTATCAGGGTCAAACCATATAAGCAAAAAATCGCCCTCAATATGGCATTCCATATATCCAGCATAATTACCCGTCAGCATATGAGGCTTATTTTTTGCAGGAATTGGAATCTCATTTCTGAGTTTATCTACAATCTCCTGCAGTGCTTTGAGCTTGCGAGGATTGTTAAGAATACGCTTTACGTCCTTCTTGTATTGAGTAGACGGTTTCAGTCGCTTCATAATCCCATTGATTTAACCATCGCCTCAACTGAAGATGTGTCTATTTCAGGAACATCCCGGAGATTACCGCTACGCGCTTCTTCCATTGCCGCAAGGGTTTCGGCATTTGGCTCATTGTAGGCGACGTCCAACAACAGTGTTTCCACAAAATTATTGAGACTACGATTCTGGCGTTTTGCCATAAGTTTCAGTCTATCAATCAAATCAACTGATAAGCGGAAACTCTGATTTCTTTTTGTCAATGCTGCATCCATGATTCTAATCTTTTATACCGCAAATATACTGCAAATGTATTACAAAAACAACATATTCGCCTGCAAAGTTTCACCTAAATCAGCTCCCTCAGCCGACACAACAGCTCCTTCAGTTCCGGATTGTCCAAAGCATCATTGATAGCCCGGGCGGCTTCCGTGTAATCCGATTTACGCTGACTGTTCTCAACAACGCTCTTCGCCTCGATCAGCGTCATCGCTATCGCCCCGAGAGTGGTGAACAGAGGAAAAACAGGAACACTCCATCCGGCAGTCGATCTCAGCAGCATAGCCGAGATCACAAGCATTCCGTCAACAACACTCAGAGCCATCAGCGTCACATAATAGCGGCTCAGTTTCTCTACCGTGCGGCGATAGCCCTTCGATGTCCGGGGCTGACCGCTGCGCTTTGCCTTCAGAAGCGCACTTCTCAGATCGATCAGAGACGCCGCCGTGACCGAAACATAATCCATCACCACAAGCACCAGCAGCCACAGCAACGAGACAGCCGCATCACCGGAAAATAAAGTCGAAATTTGTGTCATCATAGTCATAACGTTTGTGTTTGCAATTCAAAAATCCATGCTGCAAAGTTACAACCGCCACGACACGATTGCGTGCTTTTCTGCGCTTTCGATCGCAAAAAAGTCACACAAGATAAAGAAACAAACTGAAAATCAGCGAGAGAACTCAGCCAGACGACTCAGATACTTACCGATAATATCAAACTCGATATTCACCCTCGTATCCGGCTCGATTGTGTGGAAATTAGTATGCTCGTAAGTATAGGGAATGATTGCCACACGGAAACTGTCTCGCTCTGAATCACAGACAGTCAGACTCACACCGTTCACCGTCACAGATCCCTTCTCAACAGTCACATATCCCTTTGCGGCCATTGACGGATCAACGGCATAACGGAACTTATAGTAGCGCGATCCGTCCACCTCCTCCACACTCTCGCAAACGGCAGTGCAGTCAACATGCCCCTGAACGATATGCCCGTCCAACCGACCATTCATGACCATCGAACGCTCCAGATTGACCACCGAGCCCTCCTTCAGATCCCCGAGATTGCTCCGGTCCAGCGTCTCCTGGATCAGACGGATGTACACCTGGGTCTTGCCGCTGCCCGTCACGCCATGCAAAAGATACGTCCCGCAATTCCCGTTTTGCATATCAAAACGCACAGCCTCCACCGCCTTCTCCTGCTCCCCGTTCATCCTAATCCTGCTTACGCCCGCCTTTGCATAGGCAATCGGATTGCGGTAATCCGTTTCTTTTTCCACCTTTAAAATCTGCCGTTCTTCCAAAGCCCGTATGACAGCCGGGGAAATATTCAGCTTCTGCGTAACCACCTCATACGAAAGCGACGGATACAAAAGCAGTTCCTTTAACAGCCTTGCCCTGGCCGTATTGTGTTTTTGCACAAAAACGTCAAGCTGCCGCGCCGCCGCTTCCCGTTCCATTACCAGTTTTAACGTACGCTTTTCCCTCTGTTTTGTTTTGTGCTTCACAGGAATCACGGTTTTTAACGCCTGGTTCATCGTACCGCCGTAATTTGTCCGCATAAAAGCCGCTAAAGCGATAAGCTGCGCCTCAATGGCGACGGCGTCCGTTACGACGGAGCCGATGTCCTTGATCCGGCCGACGTCAAACTCCGCCCGATCGGTTACTTCTACGACAAATCCCCGAATCCTGCGGTTCCCGTTCCCGAACGGAACCTCCACCTGTACGCCCGGGTAAATCTGCGCGCACAGTTTTTCCGGTATCCGGTACTGAAACGTACGATCCAGTTTTTCATGGGAAATATCTATAATTACATTGGCATAAAATGCCATCCTACCACCTGCTCTTTTGCCTTACACCGCCATACCCAGCTCCCGTAAAACCTCCGCAATTAAAACCCTTTCGTCCATCGGATGTTTCACTCCCCGGATCTCCTGGTAATCCTCATGCCCTTTCCCGGCCAGCACAATAACGTCTCCCGGCCTTCCATGTGAAATCACATACCGGATTGCCTCCTTGCGGTCAATTATTTCCACATACTTCCCGTCTGTTTTTGAAATACCGGACTTAATATCGTCTATAATTGCCTGCGGCTCTTCAAATCTGGGGTTATCCGACGTAATCACCGTAAGATCCGAAAGGCTGCCGGAAACCTCCCCCATTTCAAAACGCCTGGCCCTTGCGCGGTTGCCGCCGCACCCAAACAGGCAGACCAGACGGCCCGGATTATATTCCCGCAGCGTAACCAGCAGGCTCTTTAAACTCATGGCATTGTGCGCATAATCTATCATCAGCGTAAATTCGTCGGAAACCTTTACCATTTCAATCCGGCCTTTGGTCTTCGCTTTTAAAAGCGCCTGCTTCATAATATCCGTACCGACGCCAAAATGGCTGCAAATGGCAACGGCCGCCAGGGAATTATACACGCTGAACCTGCCCGGCACATCCACTTCCACTGAAAAATCCATCCGGCCGGACACCCTGTATGAAACTCCCAGGCATCCCGGCTTTGTCACAAGTTTCATATCCGACGCGCAAAAATCCGCCTCTTTTGAAAACCCAAACGTCTCCGCCCGGCAGCTGTGGTTTTGAAGCATATCCCGGTAATGCTTATCATCCGCATTGAGTATCCCAATCCGGCACTGGCCAAAAAGAAGGCTTTTACACGTTAAGTACTCTTCAAAGGAAGCATGTTCGTTTGGCCCGATATGATCCGGTTCTATGTTCGTAAAAATTCCCATTTCAAACGTAAAGCCCGCTGTCCGGCGCATCATAAGCCCCTGGGAAGAAACTTCCATTACACAGCAGGCGCAGCCCGCGTCAAGCATCCTGCTAAAATACTGTTGGATAAGATAAGATTCCGGCGTCGTATTTGCAGACGGGATGGTTTCATCCCCAATGACCGTTTCAATGGTGCCGATCAGACCCGTTTTTAAGCCGGCGCCTTCCAGAATGGATTTTACCATATAAGTCGTTGTGGTTTTTCCCTTCGTCCCGGTAATTCCGATTACCTTAAGCTTTTTGGCCGGATGATCAAAATACGCCGCCGACAAAACGGCCAGCGCATAACGGGTATCTTTTGTCCTGATAACCGTAACCCCTTCCGGAGCCAAAACATCCTCGGACACAACGACAGCCGCCGCGCCGGCCCCAATCACCTCCGGCAGAAAACTATGCCCGTCCGAAACCGCCCCTTTTAAGCACACAAACAAACATCCGGGCGACGCTTTCCTGGAATCGTAAACCAGTTCCGTAATCCTCATCTGCACATTGCCCTGCATACGCTTGTAATCAAGCCCTTCCAGCAATTGTTTTAAATCTCTCATGCTATGCCCCTTTTCTTTTGCCGGATATCTATTAAAATATCCGGTGAAATTGCACTCGTATTATTATATGATAGAATGAAGCATTTTACAAGTATGTAATCTCCCGCCTTTGCATATTCTGCTACAAACAGGAAACATGCAATTTCTTTGAACCTTTTTCATTGTTATTACCATTACTAAGTGAAGGGCAATCATAAGACGTCTTATCAAGGTGAACCATATGACAAAAACAGAACTGGAAAACTGCATACATGACTACGGAAAAGAAATTTATTCTTTCTGCAGAAGCATTACATTTCATTTACAGGATGCCGACGATTTATTTCAGGATACCTTTTTAAAAGCTATGGAACTTATCAGCGACATTGACTATGAAAAGAACCCGAAAAGCTACCTGCTTTCCGTCGCATACGGGCTGTGGAAAAACAAAAAAAGGAAACACGCGTGGCGAAACCGCATTGCCGCTGTGTTTTCCCTGACGGAGGAACTGGATTTTGACAGTTTTCATACGCCGCCTGATTCTCTGGAACAGGAATTTTTAAAAAAAGAAGAATCCGATTTGGTGCGCCGTGCGGTATCCCGGCTCCCGGAAAAATATAAGTTCCCGATTCTTCTCTTTTATATGGAGGATTTACCCATAGCGCAGATTGCTTATATTTTGAAAATACCCGTCGGAACTGTAAAGAGCCGCCTGCACCAGGCAAGAAAATTATTAGAAAAAGAACTGGAGGCTGTTTTAGATGAAAAACATACATGACATATTAAATCAGGCCCTTGCTCCAGAGAACGAGCCAAGCGATTGGCTGATCCAGAACATTCTCGCACAATCTAAGGAGGTAACGCCTATGAAAACAACGCATAACAGAAGATTTGCAACTGCCGCGCTCTCGTGCGCTCTCGTGCTTGGCATCGGTTCTCTAACCGTTTACGCCGCATGGAACTACCTAAAACCCGCCCAGGTCGCCGAACAAATCGGGGAAGACGCCCTAAGGGATGCATTTTCCGGGGAAAACGCCATTTATATGAATGAAACGCAAAGCTGCGGGGGATATGACGTAACGCTGTTAGGCATTACAAGCGGCAAAAGCCTGACCGAATACAAATATTGGGCCAACGATCACAGCGTAACTTCCGGATACAGCGAAGACTCTATGCCAAAAGAATGGAAAGACGGGCTTATCGAGCAAAACGACAGGACCTATGTCGTCTTTGCCATAAAAAACGAAAGCCAGACGCCATCCTGCGGCTTTGACGGTTTTTCGATTTTTCCGGTAGTAGAGGGATACGATTATGAAACCTATTCCGGTATGTTTGAAAATGCAAGCGGCGGGCATCAAACGGAACAGGACGGCGTTTTATACTTTATGTACGAATGCAACAATTTAGAAAAGTATGCCGATCACGCCGTTTACATGTGTATTTCCGACGACTCTCCCGCTTTCAGCGAATACTCTTATATTTATGACAATGCATCCGGCACGCTTGCCAGAAATGAGGAATACGAAGGGCTGAACGCGTTATTTTCCCTGCCTTTGGACGCTTCCAAAGCCGATCCGGACGCAGCGAAAGAAGAGGTAAAAGAATATGAAGCACGTCAGAAAAGACTTGCGGAAGAACCGGGGAAGCCGTTTGCGGAATGGATTCAAAAAGCTTACGATTTTGTGGAACAAATTACGCCGGAAAACATTGACGCGTATGCAACGCCGATTACGGAGGAAGGCGCTACCCTGACCTTTGCCCCGGACAACCAGGGAAGAGTGGATATCAGCTATATGTTCCAGGGCAACGGTTCCCGCATCTATATCCGGCCGGAAGAATTGTTTGAAGACGGAAAAACGCAGGCCGTTTCTTCGACCGGCGCGTCCAGCGAAAGCCTCTCTTCCATTCTGGTGGAACATTTCACCTTAAATGAAGACGGAACCGTAACCTTACAGTTATACAGGGCAAATTTTCCGGACTAAAAAAAGAGGGCTTACGCCCTCTTTTTTAATTCCTGGCAGCCTGAAATTCTTCTTCGCTGCCGTAAATCCCTATCTTATCCTCGGCATCGTTTAACACGATACATATACATGTCTTTCCCGGATTTAACTCCAGTTCGTTCCCGTCCGCGTCGTAATAGGTTCCGACGCCGTCTTCCACTTCTTTGACCCAGGTAATGTCGATGGCTTTGCCGTTTGAAATATATTTTCCGGTTCCTCCGTATGACGCGGTTTTTACATCCAGATATTTCCCGTCCGGCTCTACTTTATAATCGCAGACCTGGAAAATCACGTTTTTAAACGCAAGCTGCTCGCTGTTGTTGCCGTCTACATGAGCCGCTTTGTACTGATATCTCTCATACAGCCCGGTTTCTTCATTATAGACAAACCAGGGCTTGTTTACCAGATAGCCGGGTTCCACGACAGCCGCGTCCGTCCCGTTTTCAAGCGTACGCCCTTCCGGCACAAAGCTGAATTTGTTTTTGTATGCAGGAGCGTGTTCGGTCCTATAGCCCCTCTTTTCAATTCCGGCTATTACGCTTTCGCCGTTGATATAGGCATTGTGCGGGGACTTCCTGGTTTTGTCACGGTAAAATGTGACGTTTTCCAAATCGCCGTCAAGGCCGTTTAAGTCGTCTAAGCTTTTTAACATTTCTGTCGCGTAGATAGCCTGTCCGTAATGTACATAGATGGCTTCAAATTCATTGGACAGATACGCATAATAATGACGGCAGCTGCGGACTGACATAACAGTCGGAAGATTTGCATAATCCTGATAAAGCGTCATCAGCCTGGTCAGCCCTCCTTCTGCCGGGGCTTCAATTATCACATCCGCCGCGGACGTACCGTACTGAGGCATAGCGTCCGTCGTGTTGCCTATCATGCATGAAACCGGCCTTTGGGCTGCAAGCGCCTCGTCCATCGGCTCCCCGGTAAGCGGATTGACGCTTCCGGTTATAACGGGTTCTGTTTCCGTTTCGGCCGGTATTTCCAATTCGGTTTCTTTTGGCTCCGTGTCAATCACCGCTTCCGTTTCCGGCTCCGTAATATCTTTTTCTTTTTTTCCGCACCCGGAAAATATCATGCAGCAGACCGCCGCAAAAAGAATGGCTTTTTTCATGTGTTTCATCTTTTTCCTCCTGTCATCTTAAAATACCCATCGCATTTAAGATTTGTTCTTGTTTTTTTTCCATACATGCAGCGTCTTCCGGATTTATGTGGTCATAACCCAGCAAATGCAGCACACTATGTACCACTAAAAATGCAAATTCCCGCTTTTCACTATGCCCGTACTCGTTTGCCTGCTCAAAAACTTTCGGGACGCTGATTACAATATCGCCCAGCATCGCTTCCCCGCTGTCCGGATCGAAATTATCCTCCGGGCTTTTTGCCAGGCAGGAAAAATCCCCGGCTTTGGAAAGGGAAAGCAGCGGAAACGACAAAACATCCGTGGGCTTGTCTATCTGCCGAAAACGGCTGTTGATCTCTTGTATGGACGCATTGTCGGTTAATGTCAGGCTGACCTGCGCTTCGTACGGAAACTTCTCGTAATCCAAAACATAGGATACCGCGTCCTTCGCCAGTTTGCGGCAGTCAAAGTCAAACTGCACCGTTGTCTCTTCTTCCAGCTGTATTGTCATATTCTGTCTCCTCACATACCAGAAATTCCCTGACTTTTAAAAACTGATTCATGCTAAGCCCGGACTCGTCATAAATCCCCGTCCCGGACAATTCGTTTAACGTCTGGTAAATAACCATATCCTGATTCCAGTCCGTAGAAAGATTCTGCCGGTTTAGCATTTCTATTTTATTGATACAGCAGTCTACCATATGGACAATAGCGGACTCTCTGGTGGACGGCAGCTTTTTTTCTCCGTTGTATTCGGCCAGGATTTCAATGACCGCTTCCGGAAAACAGCCTTCCTGCGCCAGCCGCACGCCGTTTTCCACAACAGGATCCCCTTCCAGAAGCCCCAGGCGGTAATAAAACCCGGCCGCGGACGCAACCGGCTCGTTGGCGCCGATTAAAGCCGCGCACTTTGCGCAGATGGTAGCCGCCCGGACAGCGCGTATATATTCTACCCTGGAATAACGCTTAATATCTACCACATAAGGATAATCTTCATCAATAATTTTTTCGTATACGCCGATATCGTCCTGATTTTTCCTGTCATATACCCGATCCGCCAGAAGCATATACAGTAATACGGCGGCTGCTCCAAGAACAAAGTTTGTAAAAATCAGGCTCATATTGCCCTTCCAGTAGGTAAGGTAATCAAACAGAGTCGGTATACAGACCGATACGGACAGCAAAAGGACGCAGCCCCAGGGGCGCATTTCCTTTTCACGCATTGTCTTTGCAAGCTGCGCCCCAATCAGAATCTGAACGCAGAAAGAAGCAAACGCGAAAAAATTGGCTCCTTTGGCAATACACAGCAGCATGCATAAAAAAACGTTCAGGGTGATTGCAATCTCCGCGTTTGATACCATTGCCAAAAACAATGCCGCCGCTGCCGCCGGATAAAAAAATTCCGGCACGAAGCTAAAGGCAAACACCGCAGCGCATAAAATGCCGTACCAGTCCGCTATCCTGCCGTAATGATCCGCGCGGCTGCTTCCAAGCTTTGCGTCAAGCCGGCTGCTCTCAAGCATGTACAATACCACCGACAAAAATACAACGTCCGTAATGATATAAATAACAGCCCCCTCAAGCCCAGAGCGTCCCATGGCAGCCAAAAGCAGCGACAGTAAAACCGTCAGCGTGACAATAATTGAATAGTGTTTTACACGTTTTGTGGGCATTTTTTGTTTCATTGCTTTCTACCTGCCTGTCTGATTTTCTTTTTTTCCTGCAGGTTTTCGTAATCTTCATACGCCTTGACAATTTTTTGTACAAGCGGATGGCGCACCACGTCGCTGCCCGTCAGTTCACAGATTCCGATATCCTCTACCCTGCGAAGCACTTTTAACGCAACGTCGAGGCCGGACTTTGCTCCGGGCGGCAGATCTTTTTGCGTCGCGTCTCCGGTAACGACTACCTTTGACCCAAACCCAATCCTGGTCAGAAACATTTTCATCTGGGCCGGCGTGGTATTCTGCGCCTCGTCCAGAATAATAAATGCGTTGTCAAGCGTACGCCCACGCATATAGGCAAGCGGCGCCACCTCAATCAGCCCTTTTTCCGTATTGCGTGCAAAGCTTTCCGCTCCCATAATCTGATAAAGCGCGTCATAAAGCGGCCTTAGATACGGATCGATTTTGCTCTGCAAATCTCCCGGCAAAAAGCCTAACTTCTCACCCGCTTCTATAGCCGGACGGGTCAGGATTATCCGCGCCACATCCTCGTTTTTAAAAGCCGTAACCGCCATTGCAATCGCAAGGTACGTTTTCCCGGTTCCTGCCGGCCCGCATCCAAAAACAATCATCTTTGACCGAATCGCATCCACGTACTTCTTCTGGCCCAATGTCTTTGGCTTAACCGGCTTTCCCTGGATCGTATGGCAGATGCAGTCCCGGTCGATTTCCACAATCGCCTCCGTATTATCTTCCATTGCAAGGGAAATTGCATAATTGACGTTTTGTTCCGTAATGGCGTTTCCCCTTCTGGATAACTCAAGAAGCTGCCCGAACACATTGGAAGCATTGCGGATACCGCCGCCGCTGCCAATCAGCCGGACAGAATCATTGCGCGCCACAACCGTTACATGGAACGCTTTTTCAATTTTTTTTATATAACTGTCAAACTGCCCGAATACATTTGCCATGTGCTCCGGCGGAATGTTTAAATTCAATTCAGTCAGACTCATCCTCCGTCAGCCTTTCATCCGTAGATATTTTCTTTGGTTCGGCAGGGTCGTACCTGCCGGTTTTTTCA
>OFFT01000463.1_pt1 | contig 29756 bp, 29 predicted proteins | sample 1521581 | NCBI WGS metagenome assembly OFFT01 (sample SAMEA3504084, study PRJEB24116) | mouse gut metagenome | biome: mouse gut; feature: mouse-associated habitat; material: faeces | place: Denmark | collected 2011
GGATGTCTGAAACGGCTGGGAAAGGAAAAGAGGACTGCCTACGGAGAGGCGCTGCTCGACATGATTATTCCGGCAAAGGAACAAAAAGGGCTGTTCTGGCATTCCGCAATGACGAACACTGACGGTAAATTCATAAAAAAACGGATTGAAGAAATTGCGGAAAACAGGAAAAGCAGCGCGGTGGCGGTGGCGGCAGTGATGATTCTGGCGGTTTTGTGCACGGGAATCTTTTTTACGGGGAGCGGTAACGGGGAAAGGATGGCAAGAGGGGAGGAGGAGAGAACGACGGATACGGCAGGGGATAGATAGCTTACCAGTTATATGCTGTAGATATATTTGGAAAAAACGAAAAAAGATGATGTCTATAACGACAGTTCAGGTTCAAAAATCAGTAATATGAGATTTTTGAACCTTTTTATTTGACGGAATGATAAAATTTGAGCATATAAATGCTAAAAATTAGGCATAAATGCTTGACTGATGCTCAAATATATGCTAAATTATATGAATATAAAAGTAAATGTGCAAAAGAAAGGAGAAAAAATGTCAATTGGAACAAAAGCGGTTTGTCATATGGCCTTTATAACCAGAGACATTCAAAAGTTTACCGGAAGCTGGGCGAAATTCCTTGGAATTGAGCAGCCTGCCATTTGGGCGATTCCTTCAAAAGACATTGCACCGACGGCCACATTCGGAAAGCCTGAGAATTATAAGGACTGCCTGATTTCAGTGCTGGAGTTTGATAACATCAAACTGGAAGTGGTGCAGCCGGGAGAAGAACCGAATCCATGGAAGCTGTATCTGGAGAAATATGGGGAAGGATTCCAGCATATCAGTTTTGTGGTGCCTGACGCAGACGAAGCTGAAGCAACATTGAAAGAGCTGGGTGTGGATTCCGGCTATCATATTGGATGTTATCCGGGCAGTACCTATTCATTTTATGATACGAAGGATGTTCTGGGGATGGAAATTAATATTAAATATGACGGAGATAACAAAAAGCAGAGGGACGAACTGCTAAAACAATATGAGGAAAGGAAATAGTCTGTTATGAAAGCGATAGAATTGAATGCATTGGCGCAGGTCGGATTTATTGTAAAGGATATTGAGTCTGTGAAGGCAAAATTTGCAGAACTTTTCGGAGTTGCCGTCCCCCCAACTATAGACGGAGGAGAATATGCGGTTACGCAGACACAGTACAGAGGGCAGGCGGCGCCGGAAGCAAACTGTCTGATGGCATTTTTTAATCTGGACAATGGTTTTCAGATTGAGCTTATTCAGCCAAATGAATTTCCGTCAGTTTGGAGAGAATTTTTAGAAGAGAACGGTGAGGGAATACACCATATTGCATTCCGGATGAAAGGAATGAAAGAGAACATTGCGGCATGTGAAAAGCTTGGCATGGCGCTTGTACAAAAAGGTGAATACGGAAACGGGGCAGGGAGATATGCATATATGGACGCGGAAAAGGATTTAAAATGTATGATAGAACTGCTTGAGGACGACTGACAAAAGAGGAAACGGCTGGTATGAATGTGTTGGTAATTGGCGCTGGTCGCGGGCTTGGCAGGGTTTTGAGCATAATGCTGGCAAAAAGAGGGCATCAGGTGATTGCCGGAGTCCGAAGGAAAGAAACGGCAGCTTTGGATAATTTCAAATACGATAATATTATGGTTTGCCAGACAGATGTTGTGAACGAAAAAATATTGTCGGAGACAGCGCTAGAACTTAAAAATAAAAATATAACTCTCAATGCGGTGGTTCAGACAGCAGGCGTACTTATGGCAAGCGACAGAGAAAAAAATCTGTTGGAGGCGGACGTTTATGATTTCAAAACGGCGTTTGAAGTAAACGTTCTGGGAATTGTTCTCGCTTTTCGGGCTTTTTATCCCATGATGGAAAAAGGCGGGATTTATATCGCACAGACCTCCGAAGGGGGATGCTTCTGTGGAGGAGGAGCAGTATTTCCGGCTTATGGCATCACAAAGACCGCTGCGAATAAGACGGTTCAAACTCTGCGAAGCACTGTGGATGACGTAAACATAATTGCAATGCATCCCGGAAGGATGAATACCGATATGGGCAGAACCACGGCTCAGATTGAACCGGAGGAAGCTGCAGCCGGTATCTGCGAGATTCTTGAAGGAAAAAGGACGCTTCGGGATGACGAATGGTTTGTAGATTATCTGGGCCGGAAAATGCCTTTGCAATAATTGAGAGAAAGGCGGACTATGTGAAAAAGGTAGTAGCGGTAATTGGCGGATGCGGCGGATTGGGAATACAGCTTGTGAAGTCACATCTTATGACAGGAGATATTGTTTATGCATATGGTCTGAAAATATCTTCCGAGATGAAAGAGCTGATGGAAAAGAAAGAAACGCTTTATTTCCAGGAATGCGACGTTTCGGAAACCGGGAATGTAAAGACGGCAATGATGGCTTTGAAGAATGATGTGAAACGAGTGGATATTTTATATCATACGGTGGGTATTTACAGGTTTGAGGACAGGGTGTACCTTCCCGATTGTGATTTGGACAAAATGGGAAGAATGTTTAATGTAAACGCAGTCGGGTTTCTCAGAATCCTTCAGTCGCTGTGGGACATACTGAAAGATACTGCCATTATCTGTATTACCTCTGAAGCGGGCAGCATCGGAAGCAATTTCAGAAGTTGGGAGTATGAATACTGCATGTCTAAATGCGCGGAAAATATGGCGGCTGTCATAGCGCAGCATTATTTTACCGAAATTGGGAATAAAAGCCGTATTATGTGTGTTCATCCCGGATGGCTCCGCACAAAAATGGGCGGTGAAGAAGCGTTCCTCCATCCCGAAACAAGTATAAGCCCGGGTGAAAGCGCAGAAAGCATTCGGAAGATTGCCGAAAATATCAATTCTTTTTCGCCGGAAGTTATGTATATGGATTATGCTCAGAATAACCTGAAATGGTAAAAGCAATTGAATGAAAAATATATTGCATACAATACAATGAAAGTGTGCACAAAAAGCATAAAAATGAGCTGTATATATTGACATATTTGCGCAAAATATGATACACTTTGTTTGAAATAAAAGAAAAAAAGCGCAAAATGCACAATGTGGGCGCTTTTTCTCATGGGCGCAAATGCAAAAATCAAGTAAAATGTTTACCAGTAAGGAGGGAAAAAAATGAAATGTAAAAAGTTATTAGCACTTATGATTTCAGGTTTAATGGCAGTTTCTTTAATGACTGCCTGCGGTTCTGCACCCGATGGTGCAAACGATAATCCTTCAGTATCAGATACGTCTGAAGGGAACGAGGCTGGTGATATTGCATCAGGTGAAACGGAAGCTGCATCGGATTTGTCACAACAGGAACCTTATACAGTGAGAATAATGATGTTTGACGACGGAGATACCGATATTGTGGAAGAGGTCTCTGAAGCGGCAAGCAAAATTACACTTGAAAAATTTAATACAACTGTTGAACTTGTCCGTGTTGGATGGGGGTCATGGGCACAGCAGGTGACACTGGCACTGACATCAGGTGAAAAGCTGGATTTATATCCTGCTTTTGCAATCAATATTCCTTTGGCAACGCTGGTAAACAACGGAGAAGTCCTTCCAATGACAGACTATTTGAAAAATGGCTGCGCAAAGGAAACCTACGATATGGTTGATGAGGAAGATTGGGTATGTACGACTTACGATGGTGAGATTTACGGGATTCCCATGAATAAGGGAAAACAGAATGTATACGGGGCGGCCTGCAATGCGGATATTGCTGATGAACTCGGCATTGACCTGGATGCCGTTAAGACATTAGATGATTTTGAAAACGTTTTGGCAAAGGTAAAGGAAGCACATCCCGATATGTATCCTTTAGCTGTCAATAATCAGGCATTGAGGGTTATGATTCCTTCGGATACGCTTGGCGATGACAGAACCTGTGTGCTTGGCGCGCTGGTTGATGCAACAAGCGGTTCCACAACGGTTGAAAATCTGTATGCTTCCGATGAATATCGGGAGTTTGTGGAAAAGATGTACGACTGGTCACAGAAAGGTTATATTATGCCGGAAGCTTTAAGCAGTACAGAAAGCGGGACAAATCTGATTCGGGCCGGTTCGGCTTTTGCAGATTTTTATACCGGGCCTGCACCGGATACGGAGGCGCGTATCAGCAGGGAATGCGGCGTTACCATTAAGGACGTTGAGTTTTTTGAACACTATAAAACAACAGGCGAAACAGCTCCCTGCTGGAGTATTGCCGGTAACAGCGAACAGCCTGAGCGTGCAATGCAGGTACTGAACGAAATGTATACCAATCAGGAACTGGCAAATATCTTTATCTATGGTATTGAAGGCAAAACCTTTGAGTTTGTGGATAAGGAAAATAAAGTGATTGACTATCCTGAAGGAGTGGATGCGGCTAATTCCGGTTACGCGTTTGACCATTGGGGATGGCCGAATATGTGTCTGTCCTATGTATGGGAGGGATATCCGGTGGATGTCTATGAAGAGTATATTACATTTAATGCAGGAGGGGTTCCTTCTCCGGCATATGGTTTTACCTTTGATAACAGTTCCGTACTTAACGAGGTGACGGCGTGCTCTAATGTGGTTGCCAAGTACGCGGAGGCTTTGAATACCGGTTCGGTGAATCCGAACGGGGGCAGTGGAAGCCTGGAGCAGTTCATCAAAGAACTTGAGGATAACGGTATCGATACAATTGTTGCAGAGAAGCAGCGTCAGCTTGACGAGTGGCTGGCCGCGAACAAATAACGGCGGTTAATATTTTGGAAGCGGTGTGGAGGGGAACTTCACGCCGCTTTTTATAAAGGAGGTTTAGCAGTGGCGAAGAAAAAGCAGGGAAATTTTTTTAAGGCGGCCAGAAAGTGCTGGCCATTATATCTTATGACATTGCCGGGACTTATTTATCTGTTTGTGAACAATTATATGCCAATGTTCGGATTGGTTTTGGCCTTTAAACAGTATAATGTGAGAAAGGGTATCTGGGGAAGCCCCTTTATTGGTTTAAAAAATTTCGAGTTTTTGTTTAAGACAAAAGATGCATGGATAATTACCCGTAATACAGTGCTTTATAATGCGGTTTTCATTGTGCTGGGGACGGTTTTTGCCATAACGGTCGCGATTTTGCTCAATGAAGTGAAATCTTCTCTCTCAAGGAAAGTATACCAGACGGTTATTCTTATCCCGTTTATGGTGTCGATTGTTGTAGTAAGTTATCTGGCAAACGCATTTCTAAGCGCGGATACGGGTTTTATCAACAAGGGAATACTGGAACCTTTGGGAAAAGAATCAATGGCATGGTACACGACGCCGGGCCCATGGCCGATAATTTTGGTACTTGTAAATCTGTGGAAGAATTTTGGTTATAACAGTATCATTTATTATGCAACACTGGTGGGAATCAATGTCGAATACTATGAAGCGGCTGTGGTAGACGGTGCGAACCGGCTCCAGAGAATACGCTATGTGACGCTCCCCGGTTTAAAAACCACTATTATTACGTTGACGCTTATGAGCGTTGGAAAGATATTTTATTCCGACTTCGGATTGTTCTATCAGGTTCCTATGAACTCAGGTCCTCTTTTTGATGTGACGAATACAATAGATACCTATGTATTCAGAGGGCTTCTGCAAAATAACAATATCGGGATGTCGGCGGCAGCCGGTTTTTACCAGAGCCTGGTGGGATTTATGCTGGTAATTACCGCAAATGCCATAGTGAAGAAAGCAAGTGCGGAGAACGCATTATATTAGGGGTGATGTGATGGAGAATATGGTAGATAATAATAAAGGATTTCAGATTTTTGTAAATGCATTTTTTGTTTTTCTTGTTTTTATTTGTGTGATGCCTTTTATTCTGTTAATTTCCTCCTCTGTGACGGAAGAAAGTCATTTGATTAAGGAAGGCTACGGATTTATACCAAAGGCGGTCAGCTGGGACGCCTATAAATATTTGTTGGTAGATTCAAAAGCGGTGGTGAGGGGTTACATGATATCTATATTTCAAACCATTGTCGGGACGCTTTGTAATCTGATTATCACCACCCTGCTGGCATATCCCTTGTCAAGGAAGGATTTACCGGGAAGGGGAGTCATTGCATTTATTGTGTTTTTTACCATGCTGTTCAATGGCGGACTGGTTCCAAGTTATATGATGTGGACGCAGGTATTTAAAATTAAAAATACTTTCTGGGCTTTGATTTTACCTAACCTGATGATGGGAGCTTTCTATGTTATTATGATGCGGACCTACTTTACAAGCAATATTCCGGAAGCGTTGATTGATGCCGCCAAAATAGACGGGGCCGGAGAGGTGAGAATCCTGCTTCAGGTCGTACTGCCCATGTCAACACCAATCATTGCGACCCTTGCCTTGCTGACGGGCCTTAACTACTGGAACGACTGGCTGAACGGGTTATATTATGTAAACAAAGACAGTTTGTACAGTATTCAGGTGTTCTTGTATCAAATGCTGATGAAAGCCGATTTCCTGAGGTCCTCGGCGGCGTCTGCGCTGCCCGTGGGCGTAAAACTGCCTGCTGTCGGAATTAAGATGGCGGTAGCGGTTCTGGGCTCGGTTCCCATGCTTATAGTATATCCTTTTTTCCAGAGATACTTTGTGAAGGGTATAACCATCGGTTCTGTAAAAGGCTAGAAGCGTGTTATGGCAAGACGGAAAATAAATGAGCATTATCAATGAAAATGTAATAAAAATACAGAGGATAAGGATGGGAAAGAAGATGGTAGATTTGTCCGGGAAATGGGCGCTGGTAACGGGAGCGAGCCGAGGAATAGGAAAGGTTACCGCTTTGTCGCTTGCGGCGCAGGGATGTAATCTTGTTTTGCACAGCAGAAGTCTTGAAAGCCTGAGGGAACTGAGAGAGACGATAGAAAAGCGCGGGAACAAGGTGTTTTTAATTGCGCAGGATTTTACGGAACCCGAAGCTGTGGAGAGGGTTTTTGAAAAACTGGAAAATCAGGGGATATCAATTGATATTTTGGTGAACAATGCCGGAGTAAATCTCTCAATTGACAGGGAGATGGAAGGAATCGCTTCTGATTTTGATACATGGACACAGAAAGAATGTGAAATTACCGTTAGAGTAAATGTAGTTGCGCCGCTGCTTCTTTCATCCCGGGCTGCCGCACAGATGAGAGCGCGGGGCTTTGGACGAATTGTGAATCTGACAAGCGATATCCATGGAGCGGGAGACCATCTGGCCTATTCTGTCAGTAAAGGAGCAGTTGATAAACTGACGGGGGACCTGGCGGAAATAATGGAAGGGAGCGGCGTGGCCGTCTGCGGGGTGGAACCGGGATGGTGTCAGACCTTTCTGGGAGGAGCCAAAGCTACCTGCTCTGCAGAGAATACAAGCCCCGGGATGCTGGTTCCCATTTGCATGGAACATGGTGCAAACGGAAAGGTGTTTCATGCCCAGGACTATGCCGGTATGGCGCTTGAGGAGGCGGTAGCCCGCGCGGAAGCGAAGTACTGTTTCTTAAAGTAAAACAGAAACTGGAAGTAACGAATCGTATTGGATGAAAGAAATTCAGGAGGAAATCTTCAAATGAGTATCATAAAATTCCCAAATGATTTTGAATTTGGAACGGCAACGGCCGCCTATCAAATTGAAGGCGCGTGGAACGAGGATGGAAAAGGGGAAAATATATGGGACAGATTTACTCATGTTCCGGGGCATATACAGGATAAAACAAATGGCGATATTGCCTGCGATTTTTATCATCGCTACAAAGAAGATATCAGGCTTGCCAAAAAACTGGGAATTGAAGTTTTCAGACTGTCTGTGAATTGGGCAAGAATTTTGCCGGACGGACAGGGCGAGGTGAATTTGGCCGGTATTGAATTTTACAGAAATGTTTTGCGGGAAATCAGGGAAAATAATATGAAGGTCTGTCTTACCATATATCATTGGGACCTTCCGCAGAAGCTTCAGGATAAAGGCGGCTGGGCAAACCGGGATATTGTAAAATGGTATACAGATTATGCGGAAATTCTATTTCGGGAATACGGAAATGACGTGGATTATTGGATTACCATCAATGAGCCGTATTGTATCGCTTTTCTGGGCTACTGGACGGGAGAACATGCCCCTGGCTTACATGATTATTCCACGGCGCTGCAGGCTGTGCATCATCTGTTGCTTGCCCATGGGGCGGCGGTAAAGAAATTCCGAAGCTGTAATCTTTCTTCAGAAATTGGAATTACGCTGAATATGGGAATGGCCTGTCCGGAAAATGCTGATGACGGAAAGGATGTGGAGGCAGCCAGACGTTCCGTCATGGCCGGGAACTGTCTTTTTGGCGACCCGGTGTATCTTGGCAGGTATCCGGAAGAGCTTTTTGAATTTCTGGATAAAAAAGGAGTGGTTCTTCCGGAAATCAGAGAGGGCGATATGGAGCTGATTAACCAGAAGGTGGATTTTTTCGGGCTGAATACCTATACGGCCGGAACGATAAAGTATGATGCATCTCAGTGGCCATTGGAAACAGGCTCTGTTGGAAGCGGCAGAGAGAGGACCGAGGCAGGAGGGGAAGTATGGCCTGAAAAGTTTTATGAACTTCTCTCCTGGATTGATAACAGATATGGACATCCGGCTATCATTATAACGGAAAACGGTGCGGCAAACAACGACTGGGTAGACAGCCAGGGAAAGGTGGTCGATTCCAACAGGATTGAGTATCTGAAAAGATATTTGAAAGAGGTAAGCAGGGCAGTTGATAATGGTATTTCGGTAAAAGGCTATTATGTATGGTGCTTTACCGACAATTTTGAGTGGGCTTATGGAGAAGCGAGGCGTTTTGGAATCGTTTATGTGGATTATAAATCACAGAAACGGATTCCGAAAGAAAGCGCAAAATGGTTTTCGGATGTGATAAAAGAAAAGGGATTTGAGATAAAGGAGTAAAAGATTTCCGGCGGATTAACATTCCGCCGGAAATTGTTCGTATTGGTTTATAAACTTGTGGAATTACGCAGTATAACGTCTGATTGGTTCATAACAAATTTGTGGGGCAGAGCAGGGTTATTAATGCGGTCAATAAGCATTTGGGCGCTGGTCTGTCCGATTAAGTCAGGGTGGGCGTCAACGGTTGAGAGAGGCGGTATCTGGCGCTGGGCTTCTGAACTGTTGTTAAATCCCACGATTGACACGTCGTCAGGAATGACATATCCCAACTCCTGAAGCGCTTTTGCGGTGATAATCGCACACAAATCATTAGCACAGATAAAAACTTCAGGAATGGTATCCATTTGCTTCAACAATTCTTTTATACATAGGATAGCATCCGGTTTATCAAAAGCATCCATATTCAGGATACATTTATTTTCATCGAGAGTAAGATTGTTTTCTTCCAGAGTCAGCTTCAGATAGAACCATCTTTGGAACATGGAATAGCAGTAATGATTGGAGCCCGCAAATCCGAAAGAGGTTGCTCCCTTTGCAATAAAACGCGTAACCAGGTTATGGATGGCGCTGGCACTTTCGACTGTAATAATATCTGTCTTATTGACAAACATATAAGGGTTATAGAAGGTATCAATAAAGACGGAAGGGATATTCAGAGCAATGATTTCCTCCCAATATTTTTCGTCAAAAATGTTAAATGATATTACGCCACAGGCAGAACCGTCATAAAGCCCGGGCGGAACCTGAATATTATCTGTAGTATTATCACGTATAACGTTCAGCAAAAGAGAGTATCCCCTTGCCTTCAGTGCCGTCTCTGCGTTGGCAAGCACATCGTTAAAGTATTCTGCATTTTCGTGATGATAAGTGAAGACCACATATTTTTGAGGCTGAGAAACCGGGGACGATACAGGGGAAGCCCTGCCGGGAACGTCTCCTGAAGCAATATATTCCAGAATCAGATTTTTTGTCTTTGGGGAGACTCCCTCCTTGTTGTTTATTACCTTGGAAACGGTATTTCTTGATAAATTTAACGCTTTAGCAATTTCTATGATTGCAGGTTTTCCGCGCATATTTCATGCTCCTAACTTTTGTGTATAGTATCAAATTTTGATTTCCGCGAGCAACGGGCCAGGTGGGGTTGCTGACTGCAAAATGATTAATTATACTACATATTATAAGATGAAATAACCATAAAAATCAACGTATAAATGGGAAAAGAAATTCGGACTTACCGGAAAGGAAAATCCGGTTTATTTTTTTCTGTTTCATATGGATATTCCCTTGACATTTCCCATAAGATTTCCCAAAATGAAAAGAGAACTTAATAAAAGAAACCAGACCGCATATTATGTCTGGAAGGAGGATAAGGTCATGCACTATAGAGTATTCGGAGCGCCGATGCCGGCGGTGAGCATTTCCATGGAGCAGGGGGAAAGTATCTACACGCAGTCCGGCGGTATGACATGGATGTCGGAGGGAATTTCCATGGAAACCAACATGAAAGGCGGTTTCCTGAAAGGAATAGGGCGGATGTTCGCGGGGGAGAGCCTTTTCATGGCTACCTACGCGGCGCAAAGGTCGGGGGTGGAGATTACGCTTGCTTCCAGTTTCCCGGGTGAAATCAAAGTTTTCGAGGTGGGAGAGGGAAAAGAGTATATTGCCCAGAAAAATGCTTTTCTGTGCGCGACGCCGGGAGTGGAACTCAGCGCATATGTGACGGGCGTTAAAGCGGGATTTTTTGGCGGGGAAGGGTTCGTTCTGCAGAAATATACGGGCCGGGGCCTTGCTTTTCTTGAACTTGACGGAACGATTGTGGAAAAGGAGCTTGCGCCGGGAGAAAAAATCAAAGTGGACACCGGAAATATTGCGGCTTTTGAGGCGGAAGTGGGCTATTCTTCGGAGATGGTAAAGGGATTTGCCAACGTCCTGTTTGGCGGCGAAGGGTTGTTCCTCTCCACACTGACAGGGCCGGGAAAGGTGTGGCTGCAGACCATGAGCGCCTCGGAACTGGCAAAGAGAATTATCCCTTTTATTCCCACCAGTTCTTCATAGAAAATGATTTTGGTTTCCGGTTTGGAGGATGGGATGGAACAGTTGTCGCTTTTTTCACAGGAAGTAAATATGAGCGCGCCCCTTGCCAGCAGGCTACGGCCGCAGAGCTTAAATGACTATATCGGTCAGGAGCATTTGGTGGGGCCCGGAAAAGTGCTCCGGCAGATTCTTGATAAGGATATGATAAGCTCCATGATATTCTGGGGGCCTCCGGGTGTGGGGAAAACCACGCTGGCAAGGATTATCGCGAATACGACACGGGCGTCATTTATAGATTTCAGTGCTGTCACAAGCGGTATTAAAGAGATAAAGGACGTGATGAAACGGGCGGAAAATGACAGAATGATGGGAATAAAGACCATTGTTTTTGTGGATGAGATTCACCGTTTTAATAAGGCCCAGCAGGACGCCTTCCTGCCCTTTGTGGAAAAGGGCAGCATCATCCTGGTGGGGGCCACCACGGAGAATCCCTCCTTTGAGATCAATTCCGCGCTCTTGTCCCGTTGCAAGGTCTTTATTCTAAAAGCCTTAGAGGAGGCGGACTTGACGGAGCTTCTGCACCATGCGCTGAAAAGCCCCAAGGGCTTCGGGAACCAGGACATTTCTATAGGAGAGGCGCAGCTTTCTGCCATCGCCCGTTTTTCCAACGGGGACGCCCGGACAGCCCTCAATACCCTGGAGATGGCAGTGCTGAACGGACGGCTGGAAGAGGACGCCGTGATCCATGTGGACGGGGAGGTGCTGGCCCAGTGCATGAACCGGCGCTCCCTTCTCTACGACAAAAACGGGGAAGAGCATTACAACCTCATCTCTGCCCTTCATAAGTCCATGCGAAACAGCGACCCGGATGCGGCTGTCTACTGGATGTGCCGGATGCTGGACGGCGGGGAGGAGCCTCTCTATATTGCCAGGAGGCTCATTCGCTTTGCCAGCGAGGATGTGGGGATGGCGGACTCCCAGGCGCTTCCGGTGGCCGTGGCTGCCTACCAGGCCTGTCATTTCCTGGGGATGCCGGAGTGCGACATTCACCTGACCCACGCGGTGGTCTATCTCTCTATGGCGCCCAAATCCAATGCCCTCTATGTGGCCTGCGAGGCTTGTAAGAGGGACGTGCGGGAGCTGCCGGCAGAGCCGGTTCCTCTTCAGATCTGCAATGCGCCTACCGGCCTTATGAAAGATCTCCACTACGGGGAGGGCTACATTTACGCTCATGACACCCAGGAGAAGCTAAGCCGGATGCAGTGCCTGCCGGACGCTCTGGCGGGGAAGCGCTATTACAGGCCCACAGAGGAAGGCCGGGAGCGGGAAGTGAAGGAGCGGCTGGAGGAGATTTTGGAGTGGAAAGGGCGGGAATCATGAAGGAAGTGCCTTTCTTTTTCCGGCCGGTTGGTCTATAATAAGTACATGGGGACAGATTAATTGCAGAGAGTGAATAAATATAAAAAGTACTTGCATAAAACTGCAAAAAATGATAATATATGCGTTAAATACGAATAATAATTCGCCGGAGACAGGTTTTCCTGACTTTGGCGAATTGTCTGCATACAGCCGGAAATGCTTCTGTTGAGGGGGCATTGAAAGGGCTTCTGCGGAACTAAAAATAGGAGAATCAACATGATTAAAGCAGGAATTATCGGAGCCACCGGATATGCAGGCGGCGAATTGGTGCGCCTTCTGACTGCGCATAAGGAGGCCGAGATCAAGTGGTACGGATCCAGAAGTTACATAGATAAGAAATATGCGGACGTATATCAGAATATGTTCCGCATTGTGGAGGAGCGCTGCCTGGATGACAATATGGAGGCTCTGTCCAAAGAGGGGGATGTAATTTTTACCGCTACCCCCCAGGGACTCTGCGCATCTTTGGTAAATGAAGAAATCCTTTCCCGGACGAAAATCATAGATTTGAGCGCAGATTTCCGGATTCAGGACGTAGATATTTATGAGCACTGGTACGGGATTCAGCATCCGTCGCCCCAGTTTATCTCCGAGGCCGTCTACGGGCTGTGCGAGATAAACCGGGAACGGGTGAAGGGAGCCCGGCTGGTGGCGAATCCGGGCTGTTATCCCACCTGCACCACACTTTCTGTGTATCCCCTTTTGAAAGAGGGACTGATCGAGCCGAATACCATTATAGTGGATGCCAAATCGGGTACTTCCGGGGCGGGCCGGGGGGCTAAGGTGGACAACCTGTATTGCGAAGTCAATGAAAATATCAAAGCTTACGGGGTAGCGGTTCACCGCCATACACCGGAGATTGAGGAGCAGCTTGGATATGCGGCCGGGGAATCCCTGCGGATCAATTTTACACCCCATCTGGTTCCCATGAACCGGGGCATTTTAATCACTGCCTACGCGTCTCTGAAAAGGGAGGTTTCCTATGAGGAAGTGCGGGCGGCCTATGACAAATATTACGCCTCCGAGCGTTTTGTCCGGGTGCTGGATCCGGATGTGTGCCCGCAGACCAAGTGGGTAGAGGGCAGCAACTATGTAGACGTGAATTTTAAAATCGATGCAAGGACAGGGCGCGTGATTATGATGGGGGCCATGGATAACCTGGTCAAAGGAGCCGCCGGCCAGGCGGTCCAGAACATGAACCTGATGTTCGGCCTAAAAGAGAGCGAGGGCCTGGAGCTGGTCCCCATGTTTCCATAGTATGAGCACTTAGCGAGGTATTTGCGAGCTTAGTGCGAATCTACACCTGGACACTTGGCGAGGTATTTACGAGCCTAGTGACCATGGTGTTACCGAAAGCACTTAGCGAGGTATTTGCGAGCTTAGTGCGAATCTACACCTGGACACTTAGCGAGGTATTTGCGAGCCTAGCGACCACGGTATTACTTTCATCACTCAGCGGGGGATAACCTATGACAATTCGAACCATGACCATAGATGACTATGACGGCGTATACAAGCTCTGGATGACCATCCGGGGCTTTGCTATCCGCAGCATTGACGACTCCAGGGAAGGGGTGGAGCGGTTTCTTAAGCGGAACCCGGATACCAGCGTAGTGGCGCTGGAGGACGGGCAGATTGTGGGAAGCATTCTCTGCGGCCATGACGGGCGCCGGGGCTGCCTCTACCATGTGTGCGTCCGCCGGGATTACCGGATGCGGGGGATCGGAAAAGCCATGGTGGTTTATGCCATGAATGCCCTGAAAGAGGAACAGATCAGCAAGGTTTCCCTGATTGCTTTTACAAAAAATGATGTGGGAAATGCTTTTTGGAACCGGATCGGCTGGACAAAACGTTTGGATTTGAATTATTATGATTTTGTATTAAATGAGAAAAACATTACGGAGTTTAACCGCTAGAGGAACAGGGATGACAGAGAAGAAAAAAATACTGATGCTGACTACGGGAGGAACCATTGCCTCCAGGGCTACAAAACGGGGGCTTGTGCCGGAGCTTCACGGGGAAGAGCTGCTGAAAGGACTGGAAGATCTGCAGGAAATCTGCAGGCTGGATACGCTGGAGGTTTGCAGTCTGGACAGTACCAATCTGACCTGGAAACACTGGCTGAAGCTTTCGAAAGCGATAGAAACCCATTACCAGGCGTATGACGGTTTTGTGATCTGCCACGGAACGGACACCATGGCTTACACGGCCAGTGCCCTTTCTTATCTAGTCCAAAATTCCCAAAAGCCGATTGTCCTGACCGGCTCCCAGAAACCTATCACCCAGGAGATCACGGATGCCAAGCGCAATCTCCGGGACAGCATTGCGGCGGCCATGGATGAACGCTGCAAAGGGGTACAGATCGTGTTTAACGGGCAGATGATTGCAGGAACCCGGGCAAAGAAAGTAAAGAGCTTCAGCTTTGATGCGTTTACCAGCATTAATTTCCCGGTGCTGGGAGTAGTGCAGAACGGCAGGGTAATCCGTTATCTGGAGGAGGCGTCCGGGGAGAAACCGGTCTTTTTCCGGCAGGTGAATCCCAGAGTTTTTCTGCTGAAGCTGGTTCCGGGCATGCGGCCGGAGATTCTGGAACCGATTTTCCGGGAATTTGACTGCATCATTGTGGAGAGCTTCGGAGTGGGCGGCATACCGGACAGCATTGCGGAAGAATTTTTCCGCCAGCTTCAGCAGTTCCGTCCCGAGGAAAAAATACTGATTATGACCACCCAGGTAACTTATGAGGGAAGCGACGTAGACGTGTATGAGGTAGGCAAACGGATTCGGGAGAGATTTCGGTTTCTGGAAGCCTATGATATGACCCTGGAGGCAGTTTATACAAAAATTATGTGGATTCTGGGAATCGGCGGACTGGACTTTGGGGAGATTGAAAACTTGTTTTATAAAAAAATCAATTTTGACATTACGGCCCAGCCGGAACTGTACAGGAAGGAGCAATAGAGAAATGGAAGGGATATATGCGGAAGAAATCAAGGAAGCTATTGGGGGCGTGACAGCGGCCTCCGGGTTCGAGGCTGCGGCTGCGGCTGCGGGAATCAAATATCAGGGGCGTACGGATATGGCTCTCATTTACAGCGAAAAGCCCTGCGTAGCGGCAGGGACCTTTACCTCCAATGTGGTCAAGGCGGCGCCGGTGAAGTGGGATCAGAAGGTGGTGGCGGAATCTCCTTTTGTCCAGGCGGTGATTGTGAATTCCGGCATTGCCAATGCCTGTACGGGAGCGGAAGGATACGGCTATTGCAAAGAGACGGCTGAGGAGTGCGCAAAGGCGCTGAATATTCCTGAGGATGCAGTCCTGGTGGCTTCCACAGGCGTGATTGGCATGCAGCTGCCCATTGACCGGTTAAAAAAGGGAATTGCATTACTGAAGGAAGCAAAGGGCGGCACCGTGGAGCATGGAACGGCAGCGGCCAAGGCTATTATGACTACGGATACCGTACATAAGGAGATTGCGGTACAGGTGGAGCTGGGAGGGAAAACAGTGACCATCGGCGGCATGTGCAAGGGGTCCGGCATGATCCATCCCAATATGTGCACCATGCTTGCCTTTGTAACTACGGATGTCTGTATTTCCAAAGAAATGCTTCAAAAAGCCGTGAGTGAAGATGTGAAGGATACCTTCAATATGATTTCCGTGGACGGAGATACTTCCACCAATGATACCTTGCTGGTACTTGCCAACGGAGCGGCAAAGAATCCGCAGATTACGGAGGAAAATGAGGATTACGGACTTTTTGCGGCAGCTTTGAACACGGTGAATACTTATCTGGCAAAGAAAATGGCGGGAGACGGCGAGGGAGCCACGGCTCTCTTTGAGGTGAAGATTGTGGGCGCGGAGACAAAGGCAGATGCGGCTGCCCTGAGTAAGTCTGTGGTGACCTCCAGTCTGGTGAAGGCAGCCGTCTATGGTCATGACGCGAATTGGGGACGGATTCTCTGTGCTATGGGTTATTCCGGCGTGGAGTTTGATCCGGAGAAGGTGGATCTGTTCTTTGAGAGCGCAGCCGGACGGATTCAGATTATCGAAAATGGCGTTGCGGTGGATTACAGCGAGGAGGAGGCCACCCGAATCCTGTCCGAACCGGAGGTGACGGCGATTGCGGATGTGAAGATGGGTGATGCCTCTGCTACGGCCTGGGGGTGCGATCTCACCTATGACTATGTGAAGATCAATGCGGACTATCGGTCGTAATGGAATAGATAAGAAACGTGTGAGGAAGGGTCAGTTCATTGGGAACTGACCTTTCAGTTATCAAGGCTCTTTTAAAGTTGATTTAAACGTACTTTTTATCGTGTTTTTCTTTCATGTTATCATTCGGAGCGGGAATGTCAGCCTTTGTTGATAGAAAAACAGACAGATTTCAGATAGGATTTTCACACAGCATCTTTTAGACGGCGCCGGTTCGTTTTAGAGATATCTCTTTTGCAGCCGGAGATTTTTCTCCACTGGTACAGGCTGAAAGGTGTGGAACAAAAAACAGGAGGACAAAGCAGTGCAACTTGGAAATCAAATTCATCAATTGCGGAAGCTGTCAGGGATGACGCAGGAACAGCTGGCGGAGAAATTGAATGTTTCCAGACAGACCATTTCCAAATGGGAATCCGATACGACGATGCCGGACCTGGAGAGTATGGTTCGAATCTGCCGGATATTCCAGCTGTCCTTAGACGAGCTTGTGCTTAAAGAGGAGGAAAGCATGACGGAGCGGCATGAAAAAATAACCTTGGAGGATCTCATGGAAATCAATCTTCACAACCGGAGAATGACCCTGCTGCTGGTGAGCGGCCTGATATTTCTTATGGTAAGCGCCCTTGGAATTATCTTTGTAACGGCTCTGAGCGATATTACATACAGCACCCAATATATGCTGTACCGCTATATTGCCGTCGGCAGCTATGCTTATGCGCCCGTGAATTTTGCAAGGTTTCTGATACCTTCCGTGGGCGCAGGCGTGATAGGGCTATTGCTGTGCCTGTGTTATGTAATCAAGAACAGAAACGGAAAAAGGTAGCCGGGTAATTTTTTTGCACGGATAACCTGGCAGGAAAATAGAAATGGAAAGAAAGGGATTGAAATGAGAGAGAAGAAGCGTATGGCAGGAATAAAAAAATGCATTGCAGCCGTATTGGCAGGGATTCTGATCTGCATGGCTTTTGCATGCGGCAAAAAAACCGATGATATCGAGGCGCTGGGGAAGGCGGTAGCAGGCTTGGGTGATGATGAACTCTTTGCAATCGTAGAGATTGGAGCGAAGCATTCTGTCCTGCTGACCTCTGATCAGACATATGATGACAAAAACGGGAATCAGGCGTCGATTTTCTGTGATGTTTACTATGAGGGAGAGGATGGAGAAGCAAAAAAGATTGGAACATTGGAAAGCCTGGGTACCGCCTATCCCATAGCTTATGACAAATCAGGTCTCTACACTGCCGGCGGCCATGAGGTGCGGCGCTATGAGGTGGATAAGGCAGGCTTTCTGGTGATGGCGGAAGGCGTGTATGAAATCTATGATGAGACAGGTACGGCTGCATATACCAGAGAAACCACAGACGGCACGGAAACGATTACGGAGAAAGAATACATGGCTATGGTGGAAGCCTACGGAAAAGCAACAGTGGTAAATTTTCGATACGGGGCAACGGATGCCTAGAAAAATGGGCGTCAGGACAGGATTTTCTATTATATCCTGCCTTGACGCCCATTTGTTCGGCTTGACATGTCAGCGTCAGCGTTTATAATAAATTTGGACCATATCAGCAAAAATGAGGAGATTATGAAAATGAGCAGAGAAGAGGAAATGAAGCGTTCTCTGGAAAAGGCGGAGGTCTTGATTGAGGCATTGCCTTATATCCAGCGGTTCAACCGGAAAATTATTGTAGTAAAATACGGCGGCAGCGCTATGGTAGACGAAGAGCTGAAGCGCAACGTGATTAAGGACGTCACGCTGCTGAAGCTGGTAGGCTTTAAGCCCATCATCGTTCACGGCGGCGGCAAGGAGATCAGCCGCTGGGTAGGCAAGGTAGGCATGGAGCCTCACTTTATCAACGGCCTGCGCGTAACGGATGCGGATACGATGGAGATTGCGGAGATGGTTCTCGGCAAGGTGGGAAAGAGCCTGGTACAGATGGTGCAGGAGCTGGGCGTAAAGGCGGTAAGCATCAGCGGCAAGGACGGCGGACTCTTAACAGTAGAAAAGAAATATTCCGACGGAGAGGACATTGGCTTTGTGGGAGAGATCACGGAGGTAAATCCCAAGATTCTTTACGATCTTCTGGAAAAAGACTTCCTTCCCATTGTATGCCCGGTGGGAATGGACAAGGATTTTCATACCTACAATATCAATGCGGATGACGCGGCCTGTGCCATTGCCAGGGCGGTCAATGCGGAAAAGCTGGCGTTTCTGACGGATATCGAGGGAGTTTACCGGGACCCGGAGGACCCGTCCACACTGATTTCCGAGCTTCACGTAAAGGAGGCCCGCAAGCTGATAGGCGGAGGAACCATTGGAGGCGGTATGCTGCCCAAGCTCAATAACTGCATTGAGGCCATTGAGAACGGCGTTTCCAGGGTGCATATTTTGGACGGCCGGATTGCACATTGCCTGCTTCTGGAGATCTTTACCAACAAGGGAATCGGTACGGCAATGCTGAGCGAGGGGGAGTGTAATTATTATGACGGAAAATAAAGAGACAATTATGAAGCGGGCGGAGGAAGCCGTTTTACATACCTACAACCGCTATCCCCTTGTTTTGGAAAAGGGAGAGGGCGTTTATCTGTATGATACGGAGGGGAAGCAATATCTGGACTTTGCGGCGGGGATTGCCGTACAAGGGCTTGGTTATCATTACCCCGGTTACGACGAAGCCTTAAAGGCCCAAATTGATAAACTTATGCATACCTCCAATCTTTTTTACAATATCCCGGCTATGGAGGCGGCCGAAAAGCTTACGAAGGCCAGCGGCATGAGCAAGGTGTTCTTTACCAACAGCGGAACCGAGGCCATTGAGGGAGCCTTGAAGGCGGCGAGAAAATACGCCTGGCTGAAGGACAGGCGGGATGATCATGAGATCATTGCCATGAGACACTCCTTCCACGGAAGAAGCATGGGAGCCCTGTCTGTCACGGGCAATGAGGCTTATCAGGCGCCGTTCCGGCCATTGATTGGCGGTATCAGGTTTGCGAACTATAATGATTTGGAGAGCGTTCGCGCCCAGATTACGGAGCGGACCTGCGGCATTATCCTGGAGACGATTCAGGGAGAGGGCGGCATTTACCCGGCCACAGAGGAATTTTTAAAGGGTGTAAAGGCGCTCTGTGAGGAGCATGATATCCTGCTGATTCTGGATGAAATCCAGTGCGGCATGGGACGTACCGGCCATATGTTTGCATGGCAGGAGTATGGGGTGAAGCCCAATGTGATGACCTGCGCCAAGGCTCTTGGCTGCGGTGTTCCGGTTGGCGCTTTTGTACTGGATGAGAAGGCAGCGAACGGCTCCCTGGCTCCGGGAGATCATGGAACCACCTACGGCGGCAATCCTTTTGCGTGCGCGGCGGTGAGCACGGTTCTTGATCTCTTTGAGAGGGACGGAATCGTGGAGCATGTGCGTGAAGCAGGCGCGTATCTGACCGAACGGCTTGACGAGCTGGCGGGAAAGTATGACTTTATTGAGGAGCGCAGAGGAAAGGGTCTTATCCAGGGCCTGGCAATTCAGGGTAGACCTGTGAGCGAAATTGTGGTAAAATCACAGGAAATGGGCCTTCTGGTCATCACGGCAGGGAACAATGTTCTGCGTCTGGTGCCGCCGCTCATTATTGAGAAACAGCATGTGGATGAGATGATTGAGAAGCTAATCAGGGCTTTTTAGAATAGAAAAGGAAGTATTTATGAGACAGAAGATATATCGAAGGGCTTTTGCGGTTTTCTGCGTACTGCTGGTGTTTTTCCAGATGATCCAGGTGGCGGCCTCTTATCACCAGGAGCGGCTTAAAGCTCTGGAGGAGGGAGAAGCGGCAGAGGAGGAAAAGGGCTTGACGCTCTGGTACACGGATGATAAGCTGAACGCCTATCTGGTAGAGGCGGCCGCGGAATTTGAGGCAAGGCATCATGTGGAGGTTACGCTTCAATTGGTTACGGCCGTAGATTATATTGAGCATATCAATACGGCCAGCATTTCCGACCTGGGGGGACCGGATCTCTTTATTACCTCCAGCGAGCTTTTGGAGAAAGCGCGTCTGTCCGGCCTGGCCGTAGAGAATGACAGCTTTTCGGCGCGGGAGCTTGAGGACTCCTTTCCGCAGAAGGCTCTGGACGCCGCTACCTGCGGGGGAAAGCTGATGGCTTATCCCTTCTACTTTGAAACCTGCTTCCTGCTGTATAACAAGAGCTATACGGACGCGGCCCCGGCAACTATTGACGAGATATTGGCCTATGCGGATAATTTTGAGGGCGGCGCCAGTACGGAAAGGGTAGAAAGCATTTTCAAATGGAATGTGGCCGATATTTTCTTTAATTTCTTTTTTATTGCTGATTATGTGAATCTGGGAGGAGCCACAGGGGACAACAAGGCGGAGGTGGATCTTTCCGCAGAGGAGATTGTCCGCTGTCTGGAATATTATCAAAGTCTCAATGCCTTCTTTGCCATTGACGCGGACGAAGTAACGACAGAGAATGTGATTCAGGAGTTTATTGACGGAAAGATTATCTACACCATAGCCAAGACGGATGCCGTGGCAAGGCTGGATGCGGCCATTGCGGAGGGAACCGTGTACCAGGTTCAGCAGGAAGAGGCGCAGGAGGCGGAAGACGGAGAGACCACGGAAGAAGGAGAAGCGGGAGAGGAGGCTTCGGAGGAAGCCCCGCCGGAGGAGGAGCCGGCGGACAACGGCTATTTTTACGGAATTGCCCGGGTGCCGGATCTGACGGGAGAGCTTCATACAAAGGGATTGTCCGTAACAAATTCCGTGGTGGTCAACGCCTACTCCGGCGAGCGGGAGCTGGCAAAGGAATTTGCAAAATATCTGACTTATGATAAGGTGGATGCTCTGTATACGATGGCAAATAAGATGCCGGTAAAAATGGGCGTCAGCTATGCCAATGAGGAAATGAACCTGCTGTTTGCCCAGTATGAGGATTCCGTGGAGGTTCCGAAGCTTACGGATCTGTCCAATTACTGGATTCAGATGGAGATTGCCTTTGCCAATATCTGGCGGGGAAATGAAGTGGGAGCGGAGATTGAGTCCGTGAATCAGATGATACACGCCCAGCTTCAGACGGAAGAAAACGAGTAACATAATTATTCCAATGATAGGGAAAGCTATTGGTACAAAGGACAATGAGACCGAAGGAGGCTTTTTCTATGATTGGAATTTTTATTGCCCTGATATCCGGGGCGCTTATGAGTATTCAGGGAGTATTCAACACAGAGGTGACAAAGAGCAGCAGTATGTGGGCGTCCGCAAGCTGGGTGCAGCTTTCCGCCCTTCTTACCTGCCTGGCGGTGTGGGCGCTGCGTGACAGGGAGAATTTGATGAACGTCTTTCAGGTAAGCCCGAAATATATGCTCTTGGGAGGCGTAATCGGCGCCTTTATCACCTTTACCGTGATTCAAAGCATGGACAGCTTGGGACCTGCCAAGGCTGTAATGCTCATTGTGATTTCTCAGTTGATTGTGGCGTACCTGATAGAAATATTCGGTGTCTTCGGGGTGGAGAGGACAGCCTTTGAGTGGCGGAAGCTCCTGGGAATGGCCATCGCCATCGCAGGCGTTGTTCTGTTCAAGTGGGAATAAAAAAAGGTTGTAATCATTTCCGAAATCGGCTACACTAATATTATCCGCATCAGAGGGGTCCCCGGTCCGGCAGGAAGGATAGGGGAATGATGAAAGGGATAAGAATTATTTTATGTGCTTTGGCTGTTTTACAGCTTTTGTTTTGTACGGGCTGTGAGAAAAAGGCGCTGCTGTATGACCGGGACACAGAAGGCTGAGGCTTCGGAGGAAGCTTTTCAGACGGAGCCTTTGGAGACCCGGGAGGACGGCAATCCGGCAGAGGCACAGGAGCCGGGGCTGATTTGCGTTTATGTCTGCGGCGAAGTGGAGGCTCCCGGAGTCTATGAGCTGCCGGCTTCGTCCCGTATCGGGGAGGCGGTAGAGGCTGCCGGCGGTATGACGGAGGAGGCTGCCGATACCTTTTTGAACCTGGCCGGGCATATGACGGACGGGCAGAAGATAGAGGTGCCCTCCAGGGAAGACGCAAAGGCCCTCAAGGAGCAGCAAGAGCAGCAGGAGGGCGGCCTTGTGAATCTCAATACGGCTGCAAAAGAGCAGCTTATGACGCTTACGGGCATCGGAGAATCCAAGGCGGAAGATATCCTTAACTACCGGGAACAAAACGGAGGTTTCCGGACAAAGGAAGATCTCATGCAGATTCCCGGAATTAAGGAACGGGTTTTTGAAAAAATCAAAGATCAGATTACAGTGTGAAAGAGGCAGAAAAAGATGGCAAAAAAGGTATTGGTTGTTGACGATGAAAAGCTGATTGTAAAGGGACTGCGCTTCAGTCTGGAGCAGGACGGCATGGAAGTGGACTGCGCCTATGACGGAGAAGAAGCCTTGGAATACGCCCGAAGTAAAGAATACGATATGATCCTTTTGGATGTGATGCTTCCGAAGATGGACGGCTTCGAGGTGTGCCAGCAGATTCGTGAATTTTCCAATGTGCCTGTTGTTATGCTGACTGCCAAGGGAGACGATATGGATAAGATCCTCGGTCTGGAGTACGGGGCCGACGATTATATTACAAAGCCCTTTAACATTCTGGAAATAAAGGCCCGTATCAAGGCAATTATGCGGCGGACCGGCCGGCCGGAGAAGGGAACTCAGGGAAAGATTGTGGAGGCGTCGGAGCTTCGGATGGATCTGGAGAGCCGCCGTCTGTTTATAGCCGGTAAGGAGATTAACCTGACCGCAAAGGAGTTCGATCTTCTGGAGCTGATGGCTTTGAATCCGGGCAAGGTATATGGCCGCGAGAGCCTTTTGAATACCGTGTGGGGGTATGAGTATCCGGGTGATGTGAGAACTGTGGATGTGCATATCCGCCGCCTGCGGGAGAAGATTGAGACAAATCCAAGTGAACCGAAGTATGTTCATACAAAGTGGGGAGTGGGCTATTATTTCCAAGCATAGAGTTTTTATTACATATCTGAAAAGTCTGAAGGCCCGGATATTTCTGGCAATGCTTTTGGCCGGCTGGATTCCTATGCTGATTGTGGCTTACGGAGTGCTGGACAGTTACCGGGAAAGGGCTATCACGGTCCGAAGCACGGATGTGCAGAATCAGTGCAGGATTTTATCAAATCAGCTGGTCAGCTATAATTACCTCAAGGACCCCTCGTCAGAGCTGATAGGGGGAGAGCTGACCCAGCTTTCCAATCTGTACGACGGCCGCATCATTGTGATTGATCAGAATTTTAAGGTGATACGGGATACTTACGGCTTAATAGAAGGAAAACTGGTGGTCTCCGAAGAGGTTATCCGCTGCTTTCAGGGGGAGACGACCAATCAGCTTTCCAATAAGCGTTACATTGAGATGACAGTGCCCATTCAGGAGGCGGATACCCAGAAGATTATCGGGGTACTGCTGGTGAGCGTATCCACGGACAGCATCTGGGACAATCTGGATGTGCTCACGGGCAACGCCCTGATTTTTGTGCTTATCTGCGGCGTGCTGGTTCTGACCTCCTCTATTCTTCTTTCCTACTTTTTGGGACGTCCTTTTCATCGTATGGTGCTTTCCTTAAGGGAGATTGCGGAAGGACATTCCACGGAGGATTTGAAGATAAAGGCTTATACGGAGACAGAGGAGATTTCTGAGGAATTTAATAAGATTGTCAATCAGATGCGTGTGCTGGATGAATCCCGTCAGGAATTTGTGTCCAATGTGTCCCATGAGCTGAAGACGCCATTGACCTCTATGAAGGTGCTGGCGGATTCCCTGCTGGTCCAGGAGGACGCTCCGGTGGAGCTATACAAGGAATTTATGAGCGACATTGCGGAGGAGATTGAGCGGGAGAACAAGATTATTACCGATCTGCTGTCACTGGTGAAGATGGATAAGAAGGCGGCAAATCTCAATATTGAGCCGGTGGATATCAATGATCTGCTGGAGCTGATTCTGAAACGCCTGCGGCCCATTGCGGCCGGGAAGAATATCGAGATGGTGCTGGAAAGCTTCCGGCCGGTGACGGCGGAGGTGGACGCGGGACGCTTGTCCCTGGCCTTTACGAATCTTATGGAAAATGCGGTGAAATATAACAGGGAAAACGGCTGGGTCCATGTGTCTCTGGATGCGGATCATAAGTTTTTCTATGTAAAAGTTATGGATTCCGGCATGGGGATACCAGAGGAGTCGCTGAATTTTATTTTTGAGCGCTTTTACCGGGTGGACAAATCTCACTCCAATGAGATAGACGGGACAGGCCTGGGGCTCGCCATTACCAGAAGCGCCATACAGGTTCATAAAGGAGCCGTCAAGGTGACAAGCCATGTGGGAGAGGGAACTACCTTTTCCGTACGGATTCCTTTAAATTATATTGCCTAGACCGGTATATCAGATTTGGGAGAAAGCCTATGAAAATAAACGGAAGGGTTTGGATATTAGCCGTTCTTCTGCTTGTGGCATCAGCCCTTGCCGGGTGTGAAAAAAAGCGCGAGCGGCCGAAAGAGGAGGGGACCGGCTACCGAATTTATTATATCAATAAAGAGGAAACGGCTGTGGTGGCAAGAAGCTATCGGCCGGAAGGAGTGACAACGGAGGAGCTGATGGGGGAATTTCTGGAATGCTTAAGGGAGACCTCCGGGGATCCGGAGGAAAAGCCCGCCATTCCGGCTAATGTAGCCCTTTTGGATTATACCCTGGAAAAGGGGCAGCTGTCCCTGCAGTTTGATCATACTTATCTGGAGATGAAACCGCTGTACGAGATTCTTTGTCGGGCAGCCATTGTCCGTACGCTGTGTCAGATTCCGGAGGTGGAGAATGTGTCTTTTCTGGTGGAGGACACGCCGCTGATGGATTCCAATGAGATTCCAATCGGTTCTCTGAATGAGGAGAGCTTTGTAGAAAATGCGGGCAATGAGATCAATACCTATACAAAGACAACGCTGCAATTGTACTTCGCAAATGACACGGGAGATGGTCTGGTGGGAGAGCGTGTGGAGATTCGCTACAGCAGCAATATGTCCATAGAGAAGCTGGTGGTGGAGCGGCTGATCAAGGGTCCCATTACAAAGGATGCTTACCCGACAATTCCGGCCGATACCAAGATTGTCAGCGTTGCAACCAAGGACGGAATCTGTTATGTAAATCTGGATGACAGATTTTTAGGCCAGGGCTATGATGTTCTGGAGCAAATCCCAGTATATTCCATTGTGAATTCCCTTACGGAGATTCCGGGGATCAGCAAGGTGCAGATTCTGATTAACGGCGAGACGAATATTACTTACCAGGAGAGCATCCGGTTTGAAACCATATTTGAACGCAATTTGGATTTGATTGAGGAAACCTGAAGGATGATAAAAAAACGGCCTCTGTGCGTGACTGTGCTGGCCGCGGTTCTTCTGCTGATGCTTCTGCCTTCCGGGCTGTGGATGGAAAAATCCCTCCCGGAGTGCAGGAAGCCGGCGGAGGGTCTGACCGGGAAGATATGCAAAATAGAACCCAGGGAGGACGGACAGGCAGTCTATCTGACACATTCTTACCTTTCGGATAAAGGAATTCTTCTGATATACTTCGATGCCGAGCAGCCATTTTCTATCGGCAATACCATACGAATAGAGCCTCCCTACCGTATCTGGGAGCCGGAGGCGCCAACCAATCCGGGACAATTTGATTCCCTTCTCTATTATCGGACACAGCATGTAACCCACTTGTGCCGTGCAAAGAATGCTTCGCTGATAAAAGACGGCTGTTTTTGGCCGGGAGAGCTTCTCCGAAGATTAAGGGAGGATCTGAGCATCCGCTGTGATCGGCTGTTCGGCGAGGAAAGGAGCGGCCTGCTGCGGGCCATGCTTTTGGGAGATAAAACGGATCTGGAGGAGGACACGAAGGATATTTACCAGAAAAGCGGCATGTCTCATCTGCTGGCCATTTCCGGATTACATATTTCCATTGTAGGTATGAGCTTGTACCGCTTTCTGCGAAAGCGGGGATGCTCTTACGGTGTGTCCGGGAGCACGGGCCTGCTGCTGGTGCTTCTATACGGAGGAATGACGGGGATGAGCGTGTCTACGGCACGGGCGGTTACAATGTTCGCACTGGCCGTGGCGGCGGATCTTTTTGGGCGAAGCTATGATATGCTGAGTGCTCTGGGGGTGTCGGCCCTGCTCCTTTTGTTGGAACAGCCTCTGCATGTGCGAAGCGCTTCCTTTCTTCTTTCCTTTGGTGCGGTGCTGGGAGTGGGATTGCTCTATCCGGCCGCCGCAAGTCTTGTTAAGGTTAAAAGCAAGCCGGGAGGAGCCTTTCTCTTAAGTCTTTCCATTCAGCTTTTTACACTTCCGCTGATTCAGTGGTTCTACTATGAATTCCCTCTCTATTCCGTGTTTTTGAATTTACTTGTGATACCCCTGATGGGAGTTTTGATGATCTGCGGAATAGGGGCTCTTTTCTTAAGCCTTCTGTCCTGGAAGCTTGCGGGGATTCCCGCCTTTTTCTGCCGGCTGATAGCGGGCCTTTATGAGTGGCTGGGCAGTCAGACTCTTCGTCTCCCGGGAGCCGTGATCGTCTGCGGCAGGCCGGAGCTTTGGCAGATGCTATTGTATTATGGCGGAATCTGCGGCTTTGTACTTTGGAGAAGCCGGGGACGGGAGAGTGATAAGTGGCAGCTGTGTTCCCGAACGGCAAAAGGTGAGGAAGAAAAAGAAGAAACGGAGGATGAACGTCATCGGAGAATAAGAAAAGAGAATCTGCAAAAAGGAGCAGCAATCACAGCGGCTGCATTGTTGTGCGTATGCCTGTCGCTGCGGTTTCACAGGGGGCTGTCCTTTACCATGCTGGATGTGGGACAGGGCGACGGGCTGTTTCTTCGGACAGCGGAGGGAACCACCTGTCTCATTGACGGAGGAAGCAGTGATGTGAAACAGGTGGGACGCTACCGTATTCTGCCCTTTTTAAAGGAACAGGGGACGGGAATCCTGGACTATGTGCTGGTGACGCACACGGACGGCGATCACATCTCCGGCATAGAGGAACTGATTATCCAGGCGGCAAAGCCCGGGGGTATCCGGATCGGGACGCTGCTGCTTTCGGGGCAGTCCATGGAGGAGGAGCCGGGACTTCGGTTAAAGGAGCTGGCGGAAAAAGCCGGCATATCCGTAAAAGAGATAGGGGCAGGAAGCGTTTTGGAGGATAAAAGTACAAGACTTACCTGTCTTCATCCTGCAAAAGGAAATGTTTATAAGGATAAAAATGCAGGCTCCCTTGTATTGCGGCTGACCTATGGAGAATTTTCCATGCTTTTGACAGGAGATTTGGAGGAAGAGGGAGAAAAAGAGATTTTAATGCAAAAAGAAAAGATAAACTGCAGCATTTTAAAGGCAGGACATCACGGTTCACGATTTTCCACTTCCGGGGAGTGGCTGAAAGAGGTGAGGCCGGAATTAACGCTGATTTCCTGCGGAAAGGACAATTCCTATGGACATCCCCATGAGGAAACCCTGGAACGTCTTTTCCGGTCAGGGAGCGAGGTACTTACTACTACAGGTCAGGGAGCTGTTACCATACGCAGCAGCGGCCGGGGCTTCACGGCGGAAGGATTTACTATGCCTATCGGCTGTATTTAACAAGGAGAAGCTCCACACTCATGACATCATTGATCCGCCCCGCGGTTACATCCTCCACGGCTTTTGCACAGTCCGCAAGAGCGGCCGTTAGCTGCTCGTCGGTAAAGTTACGGGCCTGTCCCATGAGACGGCGGATAATAAAGGGGGCGATGCCTGTCTTGGAGGCAATGGAAGGCTGACCATAGCCCTTGGCCATCAGGCTTCTTACAAGAAGCAGCTGCTGGAACTGACGGCCTAAGAGGGTGAGAATTCCTCTGGGGGATTCCTTCAGAGTCAGCAAATCGTAATAGAGCTCCAATGCCTGCTTCTGATTTTTTTCGGCAATGGCCCGGAGCATATCAAAGATACGATTGGAGGTCAGTATGGTACAGACGTCCTCCACATCCTGGGAGGTTATGGATTCTCTTTCATAGGTATAGCAGAGAAGCTTTTCCAGTTCCTTTGAGATGTGCTCCATATCCGTACCGGCCCGTTCCAAGAAAAGGCTTAGAGCGGATTTTGAGATCTGCTTTCCTTCCCGCTTTACAATGCCGAGAATCCATTTGGTCAGGGTGGCCTCATCCTGGGAGGCGAATTCTACCGCGCGCCCTCTGTCCTTGACGGTCTTGAAAAGGCGGTTCCTTTTATCCACGGCCGTTTCCACAAAAATCAAGCAGGTGGTGTCGGGCATGGAGGGCAGATAATCCGCCAGTCTGTCGCATTTTGTCTTGAAAAATTCGCTGTTTTCCACGAGAATCACACGCCGGGGAGCAAAGAAGGGCAGAGTTTCGGCCAGATCGATGATCTCCTCAGGATGAATGCCTTTTCCCTCAAAGCGAGAGAGGTTCATGGTATCCGCCGGGTCAATCAACGCATTTGTCAGGCGGTTTCGATATTGGCTGCGCAGATAGGATTCCTCGCCGTAGAGAAGATAGGAGGCTTTGAAGGTTCCGTTTTTAATATCCTCCGCAAGCATTTTCATAATGTCTACCCCATTTTCCTCTTTCTGTCCTTATCCGGCATGGGATAGGACGCATTTAAAATCTTAGAAAAAAAGGCACCCAACTGACGGTATTGGGCGCCTTTTTATATCGTAAATCCAAAATTATGCGATGCTGTTCACAGCCTTGGTTAAACGAGAGATCTTTCTGGAAGTGGTATTCTTGTGATACACTCCCTTTGAAGTCGCCTTGTTCATGGTTGCAATTGCAGCTCTGAGATTTGCCTTTGCGGTCTCAATATCCTTTGCGGCAATTGCAGCATCCACCTTCTTAATTGCGGTCTTAACCTCAGATTTAATTGCCTTATTTCTTGCGGCTCTTGTTTCAGCTACCAGAATTCTCTTTTTTGCAGACTTAATATTAGCCAACCCGTACACCTCCAAATTATTTATTTCATTTTATCTTTTTAGATTTATCTGTACATGCTCTGTGAAAGCCGGACACGGACGTCTTAACAAAACATGCCATTGTTTGGCTCATCCAAACATACTCATTTATTTTATTCCAGGAAATGTGTTCTGTCAATACATAATTCGG
>OFFT01000478.1_pt1 | contig 29098 bp, 26 predicted proteins | sample 1521581 | NCBI WGS metagenome assembly OFFT01 (sample SAMEA3504084, study PRJEB24116) | mouse gut metagenome | biome: mouse gut; feature: mouse-associated habitat; material: faeces | place: Denmark | collected 2011
AAACCCATTCCGAGAAATTGACGTTCGGAGAGTTTGTGGCGGTGTACCGGAAATTAGGAGAGTTCCTGAACCGCCCGCCGGAAACTGCCGGGTAAAGGGAGATTGTTGGAAAAAATCATGTCATAATAAAGTGAATCCTAAAATTTTTATTTTACTTTTAGGATTCACTTCATATTTTTATACAAAATACCAATAGATGATTAATTTACATTTTTCAAACTTGGATTTGCTTCTGTATAATAGTCTCCAACACAGTATGGTGTATTATTTAATTCTTCTGGAATAAATGATGTTGTATATATTATCTGATATGAATCAACATCATATTTCTCTGCTTGTTTTATTATAAGTCTCTGGAAATTTTGTGCTCTTTCTTTCTCAATACCTTTATCCTCCATATTATCACAAAAAATAAATCTTGGATAACGCATTATATCAATTTCTTGAGATGCAAAAAAAATAGCATAACGAGCCGAAACCTTTAAGTAAAAATTAGAACTTGCCGAATATTTAGCATCTTTATCCGAAATAAATGCAATATTATTTCTATAATCAATATTAAATTCTTTTGCTTCAGAAAATTCTTTTTGTCGTTTTAAATCATTATTTAAAAGGAAAAGCCCTTTCTTTTCTATACTCAAATTTATCTCCTCTTTTAAATGCTCTTGCCTACAAAGTATTTTTTTTATTGTAGAATTCAATTCTTCTAATTCCTTAAATAAAACAGCATGCTTCTTCAATAAATTTTGATACACTTCGGCATTTTCCAAAAGAGTTCTATATTGTAAAATCTCCCCTTCAATAAATCCCTTATCAACTAACAATTGGTCTATTCTTTCATCACGAACAGAAGTTATGTTTTTCAACAACTGATTAACTTTAGTTTGTAGTTGATATAATTTTATTTTTTCTGAATCATATTTTGTTTTTAAACGTACTAAATCATCCTGTTTTCTCGCCAACAAACTTTTAGATTCCTTTAGTTGAAAATCTAATTCTTGCTCTATTTTTCTTGCTTGTGTTATTCCATATGTATTATCTACCTTTTTCTTACATAATTTACAAACAGAATCATCACAAGATGGCTCTATTTCTGAAAGACATTCTGGACAATATTCAAGAGGAAAATTACCCAAAAAAGTTCTCATTGAAATAGAATCCTTAATCGCTCTCAATTTATTTTCCAATCCTTGAATAAAATAAACTGAATCATCTATTTCATACTGAAGTGTTTTTATTTCAGTATCTAGATGATTTACTATTTCTCTTTGATTTATAGATATTTCATTTTGTTTCTCAAACTCTAATTTCGTCTTTTGAGTGTAACGAGGCATATGTCCCTCCGTTCTATAACTTATTAATTGTTCTTCTATTCTTAAAATATCTTTTTCTTTATTTTCAATACATACTTTTAAAGCGTCAGGAGATAACTCAATATTATCAACAGTAAATTGTTTCATCATCTTTATTTCTCTCTTCACATCCTCAAACTCTTTCTCTGCCTCAACTTTTCTTTGTTTTTTATCATATAAATCTTGATTATAAATACCTAAAAGTAAATCTGAGATAGTTTCTCTCGTTAATGAAGAGTCAAATTGTTCATACAAAAATAATGAGGCTGTCGGAGATTCTTGGTCAACATACATCAATCTAAGAATTTGATGCATTGTAATATTATTTTCACCTTTTACAATAGGTATATCTAAATTTTCAAATAAAACATTGGAAAAACTCTTCTTATTGGGAGTCGTGATAAAACTATACTTATGCCAATTTTCACCAACTAAACTTTCTAAAGCCTCCTTTATTTCTCCCCAAAAGATATACATAGGTTCTGATTTATTAGCCTTCCCTTCTTCGTTAAAATTCAAATCACGTTTTAACGTCAACACGGCACCATTTAACACAACTTCGGCTATTACATGTGAACATTTCTTTGCCTCTTTTACCCAATCATTAAATGCCCCTCCTAATACATAAAACATAAAATGTGTAATAGTTGATTTTCCACTACTATTTTCACCACGTATAATATTTACTCCATGATGAAATTTTTCATCATAAGCTATTTTCCCGTCTCTTGTATAGATTAACAATCTATTTAACAATAAGTTATTGCACATCATATTTATATTCCATTAATCCACTTCTATCTTTTAAGCCATTCGCTCCAAATAAAGACATTTGATAGAAGTGAGAGGTTAATAAGGCCATTGCATTCTTTTCGCGGGAACTTAATTCTCCTATACATAAAAATTGGTTCTCAGACAAATTAGCCAAAGGCGATATATGATTATTCACTAAATAATCTTTATTAATAATTCCATATGAAGCCAAACTCTTTAATGCTGCCATTTGGTAAGGTTTAATCTTTTCAAACATTTTTCTATTATCATATACCTTTTCATATGGATTATTTTTAGGAGGAATAAAAGTTCTTATTAAATCTTTTATATCCTTCTCCTCTCTTTTCAACTTTATCGTAGAAATTTTTTCAGGAAATAACATATAAAAATCCCATATTCGCAATCTTTCAACCTCTATCGTCTCATAACTCTTTAGGTGGATTAAAAGTTGCAACATACGATAAACAGTATGATATAAATCGAAAGCTGGATGATAAATTATCATAATCTCCATTTTAAATGACATATTCCTGTCAAATAGTAAATCATTCCTTCTATCTCCGTTGAAGATAATCCCATTATATCATTATATCCTTCTTCTCGAATTAATTTTACAATAGGGTCTATTATCTCTTTAGAAAGCGTTTCAGAAACTTCTTTTTCAGATACATTATCCCGAATTAAAGGATATATAATATTTCTAAACTTTTCACATATAATCCCTAATAAATATGAATATATTTCTTGAGCAGGCTCATAAAATTGATAAAGTGTCATCTTTTTTACAAACTCCTGTTTTAACCAACTCGCATCTTCATACAAATGAAATCTGTTACCTGCCTTTAACTTTTCTTCTAAACCTATAATATCTCTTGGAGCTGTGTAACGTTGTAAATCATCTGAAACACTCTCAATTTCTACACCATTTTCAAATTGTTCCCTAAGTTTATCAAATAATAACGAAAGCTTTGTCTGTTTTATAGGATAATAGTGATTTTGGGAATTATCATCTCCACCTACAAATTTACTATTATTTCCAATATTTATTTTTTGCTGTTTGGTTATGTTCATCTTGTACTTGAGTTATCATCTCCACCTATAAATTTACTATAATCACCTATACTAATATTTTTTTGCTTATATCTTCTTTTATTACTTCTTTTTCTCTTTATAAGATAAAAAAGCATACTACCAATAATTGATATTACCGCAAGAATAATTTTTACTAAATTATCACTCATAGAATATAGTTAAAAAACAACATGTTCAAATATACAAAGATTTTGTAAATTCATAATATTTTCATCATATTCTAAAATCTGAATCATTTATTAAGGCACCTATTTTATCATGCTAAAATCATTTCATATACTATCACAATACTGCTATATCTCAAAAACAGGAAACAAAGTTATATTAGAGAATTAACCCTCCATATTATACACGACATTTTAGCAAAATTATTGATATGTTTTTGCATGTAAATACATAATATTCTATCTTTGTAGAATAAAACAGGTAAGATATGGAGTCATTCAGAAAAAACATATTACAGCAGATAGAATGTATAGCCACAGGACGCATTTTTACATTCCGGGATTTGTCCTTCGATAACGATAAAACGGCCAATGTTGCCGTACTGCTCTCTGAACAAAGTAAAAAAGGTATTTTGGTACGTGTTGAGAAAGGTGCTTATTATCGTCCCAGAAAATCCGCGTTAGGGCTGGGAAAACTGCCTATTTATCAGGATGAGCAATTTCGTTACCTCACCGAAAAACTGAACGGCTATATCACAGGCGCATATGTTTACAACAAAATGGGGCTTACAGAACAGGTAGCAACCACTATAACTATAGCAACGTGCTATCCGGTACGGCATTTCCGTTTTAAGAACTTGGACGTGGAATGTGTCAAAGCCTACTATAGCGATTGTACCAACGAAAGCCTTATCCCGTTTCTGCGGTTACTCGATGCCATAAAAGACATGAAACATATTCCTGGAACAACAGAACAGGATATTTATAATCGGGTTAAAACTCAATATTTCAGCCATTATTCTGTGGCAGAACTGAAAAAAGTAATAACTTTGGCAAAGAATTACCCACCCCGGGTTCGTAAAGTCGTTGCAGACATTTTAGGGGATATAAAACAAGCAGCGTTACAACGGGAAATGAAAAAGACTTTACTTCCCACAACCCGGTTCAATATGAATTACAAAACAGTGTAAACAGATATATGAATTTACATTCGGACAAAGAAGCGTTTAAAGAAATCATTGCACTGGCTGCGGAACATTTTGGCTATGAACAGTCGCACATAGAAAAGGATTATTGGGTATCAAAAATACTCTGTGATATTTCCTTGTCCGAATATAAAGATAAAACCTTTTTCAAAGGTGGAACGTCTCTGTCAAAAGCCTACGGATTGATTGAACGATTCTCAGAAGATTTGGATTTGTTTGTCTTCACAGGGGATAAAACGGCATCGAAGCAGGCGGAAAAGACCTTGAACAAAAAACTGTCGAAGTTTATCATCGAACAGAATAACGACATCTACAAGGAAGATTTGTCGGAAACGGGCGGTAACTATCGTAAGCTCTATTTCTCGTATAACAATGTATTTCAAGGAGTAGGTTTGAAGGAACATTTAGAAGTAGAAATAAAGTCCTGCGACTTGCCGGACAAAAAGCAGATGTTCTACCCGGCGGACTCTCGGACAATCAAGCCAATAGTAACCGCATTCCTTAAAAGCATCAGTCAGCAAGAAATAATCTCCACATATGGATTGGAAAGTTTTGAAGTACAATGTATCAATCCACGAAAAACTATCTGCGACAAGATTTCACGATTGGTAAAATTATCATATAATGACGATGCTAACGCATTGTTTGCAAAACATATTCGTGATGTTTATGACTTATCGGCACTCTATTATAATAAAGAATACAAAAATTACTTACATTCAGAAGAATTTTTGGAAGCCATGTATCAGGTAACGATAGAAGATGGGCTAAGCAGAAATTCACGTTCGCACTTGTCGCTGGCTGACGCTCCGATATTCAAAGATGCCGAAAAGGTCATGGCATTACCCGAAATAGCAACAGCCTATTCTACCGATTTGAAAAAACTAACCTTTGATAAAACAAAGATGCCACCAATCGAAAATGCTGTGGAAGCATTGAAAAAACTGCATGAAATATTGATACGTTTTGAATTGTATCGAACTGAAGATAAACATATTTGAACGCAGTATAACATAAGGTAGCCATACTTTTGAGCCTTCAAATATTTAAATGATTTTAGTTAATTCTCCCTGCAATATTTGTTCCTTATAAAGAAAAACAAGTATATTTGTACATGTTCTTAGACGTACTACAAAAAGCCAAGTAAAACAGCGAAATCTGTACATAGGATTAAACGTTGGACTTTAAAAATCTTGCTGGATTAAGATATTGGTGACGAATGGGTTACGAAGTGTATTCGAGTCCCGTCCGCACCGCTGAAAGTCAAGACAATAAGTTGACAAAAGCGGACAAAGCACGTAATATTTAAGGTATTACGTGCTTTTTTATTGCTCTTCAGAAAACAACGAAAGCCACAAAAAAGCCCCGGAAAGACAAAATTCAGTTACAAATTCGTTACAGAAAAAAGGAGTGGGAAAAATTGTAACGATTTTTGAGTTAAACGCTTGATTGTGTACTTCTTGTCTCTCAAATGTCTGCTCCGATTTTAGTCCTAAATCCTTCCTTTGTCCCCTCGTTTACCAAAGGAGTTAAAAAGAAAGAATTATGAGCAGTACGTTTAAAACGCTTTTCTACATCAGAAAGAATTATCTGAACAAGGAGAAAAAAGCCCCCATTATGATTCGGGTGACTATCAATGGCAAGATGGTGCAATTCAATTCCAAATTGGACATCGAGCCCGAATTATGGAATCCCAAGAAGCAGGAAGCCACCGGAAACGGAAGTCAGGCGAAAAAGTTCAACAGTCTGTTAGCCAACATCAGGTATTCCATCCAAAACCATTTCCACGAAATCGCTCTCGAAGAAACCCCTACCCCGGAGAAGGTACGCGATTCGTTTTTAGGGGTTACTGATAAGCAGACGACTTTAATGGTACTTTTCCAAAGGCATCTGGACAACCTGAAAAATATTGTTGGCAAGGGCATGGCAAAGGCTACCTATGATAAGTATGAGATTACCTTCCGGAGAGTGAAGGAGTTTATGAAAAGCAGATACAATATTCCGGACATTCCCCTCCGGGATATTAAAAATATATTTATCGTGGATTTTGAAAATTTTCTTATCCAAAGGTATGATTACGGGAAGAATACAAGGGCTAAGTTTTTACAGCGGTTTCATTCAGTCCTCCTCATTGCCAAAAGGAATAACTGGATACGGAATGACCCGTTCAGCAATTTCGTCATCGGAAGCCAGAAGGTGGACAGGGGATATTTGACGCAAGCGGAAGTCGATGCCATCTGGAACAAAGAATTAAATGTGACCAGACTGGAGAAAGTGAGGGATGCTTTTATTTTTGCCTGTTATACCGGATTGGCGTATATTGATGTCTGCCATCTGAAGCAACACAATATCGTCACCATCAACGGGGAACGGTGGATACAGACACGACGACAAAAAACTGATACGTTAGTGGAGGTGCCTTTGCTGAAAATTCCGGAACTTATCATTGAAAAATACAAGGGGCGTGTTCCGGGGGATGCACTTATCCCTATTTCCACCAATCAAAAGGTAAATGCGTATCTCAAGGAGATTGCCGACCTGTGTGCCATTCAGAAGAATCTAAGTTATCACCTTGCGCGCCATACGTTTGCCACGACTATTACTTTAAGTAAAGGCGTGAGTATGGAGAGTGTCAGTAAAATGCTGGGACATACGAAGATTACCACGACACAGATTTATGCCCGCATCCTGAATTCTAAAGTGAAGGAGGAAATGAAGTTGGTAGAGACAGCATTAGAGAATGCTGGATGAAGTGTCCGGTTATTTATTCAGGATTGAAAAGAAATGGATTCAAAGATTATTTTATACAAATAAAATGTCAGAATGCGGACAGGAAATTTGTCCGCATTCTGATTTTCTACACTCTATCTTATAAGGACTGGTTATTGAGGAACTCCCCCAATTTCCGGTACACCGCCACAAACTCTCCGAACGTCAATTCCTGTGAATGGGTTTCGTTTACGTCGATGTAGTACTCTATCTCCGTTTCCTTGCCTCCTTCCTGAGAAATGCGTTTACTTATCCACGGGACGGTGCGGAACGTGGGCAGGCGACTGTCTTCCCGGATGGAAAAGGCGATGCCGGGCTGTGAGCCTATGGGATAGTCTGCCGCATCCCAGCGGACTTGTCGCTCGCCGTTTTCTCCGAATACCCTCAGAAAAGCGGAGGCCGCATCGGCTATCTGTTGCAACTGACCCGCCGGCATCCAGTCAAAGTCTGCGTCGATGTTGTCAAGGCTGTAATTGACGTTAAATTCATCCCGGTCGGCATACAGACTTATGTGTTTGCTGACACAAACATTGCATCCCTCACTGGCTTTTATCTTACACTGAAACGGAGTCTTTTCCCGCTCGATAAACCGTCCCATTACCCGGTAGAGTTCTTCCATTTGAGGATAAGTTACACCGTAAATCTCTCCCTTGCCGATGGTCAGGCAATAGCCCGTGCCTCCGGATTCCAAACGTTCCCCGTGTTCCTTGTGTTTCCGCGCCGTTTGCCGTTCGTAGTCAAACAACCGCCTCAATTCTTTTTCCTGGGTGTGGAAGAAGGTCTGCATACGGATGATAAGTTTGCAGCATTCCGATAGCTGGCAGACCGAAGCGGTGAAACCGCCCAGCGTGTCGAGCAGGCGGCGGGCTTCCTCTTTAGAGGGTTTGGCATAGGCAAGGTACCACCCGCACGCTTTTTGAAGGATGCCGCAGTCGGCAAGCCACGGGCGTTCGAAGGAGATAAAGAGACGGTTTAAACGGCAGAAGTTATCGTGAAGCACTTCCAACGGGTTGGGGGCTGTCATGTCGGCGGCATAATATTTCAGGCTCTTTTCCAATTGGCTGAAGAAAGCGGATTCCGAAGGCGTCAAAGTAAATTTGTGCTCTTTCTTTTGTGTTTCCTCTGCGGAAACCGGGCGTTTTTCTGTGTTTTCCATTACATACCTCCTTCCTGATTCGTGTCTTGCAATTCGGGCGAGGTTTCAGGAGCTTCAGGAGCGAGCAGGCTCTCTATTTCCTGTAGCGCATGCTGATGGTATTTGAGGAAAACGGAGGCTAAAGCGCGGTAGCGGTTAAGGGCAAACAGGAAATCCGACCAGCTTGTCCATGCTTCGATAATCCGTTGCCGTTCTTTCCGGGGAACGGCATCTTCGATAAGGTAGGAAAAGCAGGCTTTTTGCAGGACGGGAATCTCTTCCACACACGAGTGCTCCATCAGAGCCAGCATTTCAACGAAACGCACGGTGCGCCGCTTCAAAGCCCGCAACCATGCATCGTCCGAAGCTACGGCGTTGGCGTCCTGATTCATTAGAACATGTTGGTGAAAGTAATGGTTTCTGGCTTCAACCTGCTCACCAACTGAGGGGTGATCGGTTTCTTGTTGACCGTTGAAAATAACGGCGTTTGTGTTTTCTTCTGGGTTCATGTTTTGATAATAAAAATGTTATTTAACTTAGGTTTATTTGTTTCTTAATTGTAATTACAAAGAATTTAACTTTTATTTTAATTTAGACATTTATGTAATGTCATTACTTGTTTAAAAAAAAGCTTTCATTTACAATTATTTGAAAGCTATAATGAACAAGGAAAAAAGTAATATTCAGAAATACATAAGTCTAAAAGTTAAAGAGTTTAGAGAGTCCACAGGACTTACACAAGAACAATTTGCAGAAAAACTGAATCGTTCAAGAACCTTTATTTCTAATAGAGAAAATCCCAATAGCCGTGAGGCTTTTAGTTTTGAGTTCTTAAATGAAATAGCTAATGAATTTGAAATGTCCCCTAAATTTTTTATGCCAGATAAAGGATTGAAATAAACCATACTGAATTCAATTTTACAATACAACTATTTTCCTTGATTTTTAAGAGAAGGCACAAAAAAGGTTTCTGCCTTTCCCGTTGACTGACACTCCAAAGAAGCCGAGGGCACATTAATGCACCTACACGGGGGTACAGAAACCTATATCAGAGTAGCAGGCAAAAAAATGCCTGCCACATGATAGAAGCAGGTTATCTACTTCTTTGGAATTGTCAGTCACAACAAATATATAAACTGTTCTTATAATATCAAAACATTATTCAAAAAATCTTTCCTTTACGATATAATTAAATGAAATACAGGTTTTGTAATGTCGTGGAATTTTCATATATTTATAGGTGTCTTCTCCTGAGCGGCGTGTTACGGTGTGGGTTGTAAGTCATAAAAAGGACTTTTTGTGTCTTCCTTGAAATCCGTAAGCATCGGCGTCAGGAACTGGAACGCGGAACACCGGAATAAACGAATCTCATAACCACAGTCATGAACCAATTGCAAACCATCCAAAGCAAGATATACGAAATCCGCGGGCAGCGCGTGATGCTGGACCGGGATTTGGCGGAATTGTATCAAGTAACCACCAGTAATTTGAATAAAGCAGTAAAGCGCAACATCAAGCGTTTCCCGTCTGACTTTATGTTTCAATTGACAAGTGAAGAATGGGAATCTCTAAGATTCCAAATTGGAATTTTAGAGACTGGCAGAGGAAAGCACACGAAATATTTACCCTATGCCTTCACCGAACAGGGGCTGGCCATGCTTTCCGGTATATTAAACTCAGACACAGCCATACAGGTGAACATCAATATCATGCGCGCTTTTGTTGCAGTCCGCCAACTGATAGCGAATCCTCCCATTGATAAGAATGCAGAACTCCGAGAAGAAATGAAGAAATTGAAAGCATACATAGAAGACGTCTTCGCCGACCAGAACGACATCAACGAAGATACCCGGATGCAAATCGAACTGATTAACCAGACTCTGGCCGAGTTGCAAGTGCGCCACAAAGAACGCGAAAAGACGCCCCGCGCCCGAATCGGATTCATAAGATGCGACGAAGATTCCACGGAAAAGTGAAAAGGTGCTTGTGCCGTTACATTCCTGAAAAATCAGCAATTATTCGTAATCCTTACCCTTGAATCAGTGGTAAGGCGTATGAATCAACCGGACTTAATACGGAGCAAAATATATGAAATCTGTACCAGCTCCCCTGAGTAGACATATCTTCCCAAATTAGCTGGCTCAAGGCAGGGAGGCATGATACCGGACAATCGAAATAAAGTGTTAATTTTGTAATATGGAAACAAACAACTCTCAGCTCGTAATTTATCAGGCTCCTGACGGTAACATATCGATTGATGTTGCCGTTCAGAATGATACCGTTTGGCTTAGTCAGGGACAAATGTCTGAGCTTTTCGATAAAGACCAATCTGTCATTGCCCGCCACATAGCCAATGTTTTCAGGGAGGGGGAGCTTGAGAAGGAGAGTAATATGCAAATTTTGCATAATACTTTGTCGAAGTATAAACCAACCCAGGTTTATAGTCTTGATGTAATTATCTCCGTAGGCTATCGTGTCAAGTCTCAACGAGGCACCCAGTTCCGTATTTGGGCGAACAAGATATTGAAGCAATATCTTCTGCAAGGTTATGTAGTCAACGAGCGCATTGCTTTACAAAAATATGACGAACTGAGTCAGTTGGTAAAGGTCCTTGGTCGCACTATTCAGAATCAGGAGAAACTGCCAGAGGATAGCCGTTCTTTGTTCGATGTTGTGGTGGACTATACTTATGCTCTCGACACCCTTGACCGCTACGATTATCAGGAGTTGAAGATTGAGGATACCACTGGTAAAGAAGTGTTCCACGCTACCTATGAGAATGCCATGGAAGTAATCCGCGGCCTGCATGAAAAATTCGGAGGAAGCAATCTTTTTGGTAACGAAAAAGATGATTCCTTTAAAAGTTCTATTGGTCAGATTTATCAGACTTTTGGAGGAGGTGACCTTTATCCCTCGGTAGAGGAAAAAGCCGCAATGCTACTTTACCTCGTTACTAAGAATCACTCCTTCAGTGACGGTAACAAACGCATTGCCGCTACCCTTTTTCTATGGTTCCTAAACGGCAATGGTATCCTATACAATGAGGATGGAACCAAGCGCATAGCTGATAATACCCTTGTTGCCCTTATCCTTATGATTGCCGAAAGCCGCACCGAGGAAAAAGACACAATGGTAAAAGTTATAGTGAATCTCATCAATAAAAATAACTGAAAGTGTCTGATTTTATCAGAATGTGTTTATTCTGCAAAGGCGGTATTATGGATTTACATACAAAATAAAATAGCCGCCGATGATTAGAAAATCCAATCTGCCGCCGACCTTCAGGCTTGTGTGCAAACTAAACCTTTGGAAGGGTTCCTGAAAAACTAAAAATCACAACTTATGTGGCGGTGCTTTCTTCAGTGTTGACCAGCGAGGTCGCGATAGAAATTAACATTAGTATCATCCGTACTTTTGTCGCTATGCGGCAATGGATAACAACTCCTCCTCCCGTTGATAAAAATGCAGAACTCCGGGAAGAAATTGAAAGCATACATAGAAGACGTCTTCGTCGACCAGAACGACATCAACGAAGACACCCGGATGCAGCTTGAACTCATCAACCAAACCCTTGCCGAGTTACAGGTCCGTCACAAAGAACACGAGAAGAAACCCCGCCCCCGAATCGGATTCATAAGATACGACGAAGATTCAGCGGAAAAGTAAAAAGGTGCTTGTGCCGTTACATTCGCCGGGGATTGTCTCACATTGCTGCGGATATGGAGCGGTACTGGAGCGGCACTCCTGCGGTGGTGGTCGCACGAGTACCGCAAGGATACCGGACCAATACCGGAGGAGTGCCGGACCTATAGTAGCCTATCCATAGCCCATCCCCGGTAAATTTCAAGCAATTACAAAGCAGATTACCCTGAAAAAGTTGACTACCCCCAAAGTAAACCTATGTCAGTAAATCATAGCGATACACAGGGCTGGGGTATCCCCCTCATATCCTCCGACCTCTTTTCTTTTTCTTCCTCTTCCTCCTTAGTTCTTCCATCCACAGCGGTTCTGCATAATCGGGCACCGGATTTGCCGGGAGATTCAGCAAACCGCCCAAACCTCCCGTTTCATGCTCCTGCCGTCTTTCAACGCTTTCCGCTTGTCGGCTGCCATCATGCACTTGCTTGTAATTCCAATCCTTATTTTCCGGACTTAGGCTCCATCCTTCGGAGTGGCAATTCTCTGCGAACCTTTCTTGAAACGCATTGGCAGAAAACTCTTTCCCCAGTCTTGAACCATTCAGTACTGTCCGGTTTCCGTGGTCTATGAACGTCACCCCGTAAATCCTTCCGCCCTCATTCTGTCGGAAAACAACACCGATGCCTTTTTCCTTTAACCGTTCTGTAAAATCTTCCCTGTTCCTGACTTGCGGCATGACCTGTTTCAACACAAGGTACAACTTCTCCCGAATCCGTTCCTCCCGGATAAGCTGTGCCGATTCTCTGAATCTCTCCTCCAAAGCCTCACATCCCACCAATTTCCCGAACAGGGAAGATTTCAACGGGGTTCCCATCCGTTTCCCGGTATCATTCGTAGCCACATAGAGTAAACCGTGGTAAGGTCTGCCGTAAATGGCTCCCTTCACTTCCTCCACCGTCACATTAAACAACTCCAGCAGGGTGCGAAACTCCCCGAAGGACTGGAAACGGTAATTGTCAAACAGGTATTTCACAATGTTACCAATCTGGTGTTTTACGTCTCCCCGTGGGTAGTCCAGTTTCTTCAATTCGGGAGCGTCTGTCCGTTCTTGCTTTCCTGCCACATGCAAGCCGTATTCCTGTTCCAACCTCCGGCATATCTCCATAGAACGCCTGTTCTCAAAGTCACTCTTTACCTTCTTTCCGTTTTCGTCCACCCGGACACTCACGACGTGGAGGTGCTGGCGGTCAATGTCTGTATGCTTAAAGACGATATACGGCTGGTTGCCGTATCCCATTGCCTGCATATACCTTTCTGCCATTTCCGCCAATTCCCGGTCCGTTATCCTGTCCTTCGGGTCGGGATTGAGGGAGATGTGGATAACGGGTTTCTCCGTCCGTCTGTTGGCAAAGAGATAAGGGGTAAAGGAACGCATACATAGCCCCATGTCAAAACGGTTGTCGGGAGATTCGAGCATATTGTTTTGTAGGAGGATTTGCGCTTTCCTGTCCTCTGCCTTCAATTCGTTGTATTTTAAAACCCCGTAGATGGATTTACCGTCCGTAATCTTCGCAATCATATTGGAGGAGTTGTTGGATTTGTTGTTTCAGTTCGTAATTGGCTTTCGCTAACTTAATGATTGCCTGTTCGAGGGGATACAGCAAGCGGAGGGCTTTTTTGCGTTCAAAGTGTTGAAGCAGGTATTCCATGACCTGATTGTAGTTGTTGCCAATTGCCCTGACTTGTGCAGGAATGGAAGTGAGTTTGACAATGAAATCGTGGAGGGTTTTATCGTAGCGGATTATCTTCATAGGGGTATTGAGCACTTTATCCGCGAGGAACTCCGAGCGGGATTTCTTTCCGGAGCGTTCAAAGAGGGTGAGAAAGTGGACGTTTTCTTCTGCGGTAAAGCGGACTGCCACACGGTGGATTTTCTTGTTTGCCTTGCGCGGACGACCAACTTTTCTTTTCCCGGATGGGGGTGTTTGGGGCGTAGTAGTGTGTTTTAAATGTGTCATAATTTTTAGTCTTAGTTCTATTTCTGTTTTATTGTCATTTCTATCCTTATTTCATTGGGGTACGACTTGGGAGTACCCCTTTCCCGAACCAGATGTGAGGGCGAGTTTCGAGGCACTCGGAAGATTTTGAGGCACTCAAAATACAACTCGCTATTAGCTGACGCTAATAAAATCCGTCGGAGGACGGATTACCAATAAAATGATAAACAGAGGAGGAAAACTCCTTACACGGTGTTATCGTTCGGAGACAAAATTAGGGGGCTTATATGTCTGAAATTCATTTTCTCGGTGTGCCAACCACGACCAACCTGTGCCAAATGCTGCCAGTTGGAAGAGAAAATATGATGTAAGCAGAGTGTTGTCAGACAATTATTTGTAAATATATGGTCGATTGATTTACAGATTCATCAAATTATCAGTTTGATATTTCATTGGTCAATTGATTTACTGGTTTACTGACTTATTGACTTATTGATTCATTGAATAATCCAGCTAATCATACGATTATATGGCTATATATTGAGAAAAGAAAATAAGAAATAGTTTTAAGATGCGAAGGTGGAATGGTTGTAAAAGCCGGAAATAACTCATCAGAGTTATTCTGACTTTTTCAAGGATTTCGCGGGAGTCCGGGAAGTTACGGAGCCCCTCCACTCGGCTTAGGCTAACTTCCCGGACAGGGGAATAATAAACTATTAAATAACAAGATATTTACTTACGAATAAACTCCAAGAATTATGAAATATATACTCACATGATTTCAATGCAAGCACCCGGATTGAATGTCAAATGCTCGTTATTGAAAACGTATCCCAACTGATTGCTGACACATCGGGTATTTCCTATTGTTTTGTCTATATTACGGTGTGAATGTCCGTAAATCCAGTATTCAATCGGACTTCCGGCAATATAATTGCCTAATTCCACCGTGAATGCACCATTCAGGGAACTACCTTTGAATTCCGGTGCCATCAACTCAAATGACGGCACGTGGTGTGTCGCAACAATGATGTGTTTTGACTTGCTTTGTTGCACGCTTTGTTCCAAAAAACGAAAGCAACGGTCATGTTCAGCATTGAACCGGGTCCAATCTAATAGTCCATCACCGTGACGTATCCTACGAAAATCGGTAATAGCCGATTCTGTCTGAAAAGCATCCTGCAATTTAATGTGTCCCCAAAGAGTTGTCGTTATCAACTCCGTTTCATCGGTCAAGGATTGCACGACATTATAATAGCAAGAAATATTTTTGCGAATTTCCCACGACCAGCCGTCGTGCAATTTGTCTATATCAAACATTTGGTAGAATTCATGATTTCCCGGAATTACAATTACCTGCCTGTAATTTTCCGATGCCCAATCCCAGAAAGGATGCCTGGAATAGTTTTCATCTCCGATATATCCGATGTCCCCGGCAAGTATGAGTATTTCACCAGAAACGGTCAACGGGTGATGGTTCAGAAAACTGCTATTCTCCCGGAATTCCAAATGCAGGTCGGAGGCGTATTGTATTTTCATGCTTGAACAATAAAACTATTTCTGAGTTGTTGCAGTAATTGTTCTCCTGTGATATTCTTTAAGCCTGTCGATTTGAAGAAATCAGTATCAGGCAAATCCTCTTTGACCCTATTGCAGAATTCAATTACATCTCTCTTGAGCATTTCGGGCACCTCATACACATTTGCCGGAGTAAGCATGGCTGCCAGTCTGAACACATCCTTCCGGTGTTTTATAATATGTTTGTTATCTATCTGTCCGCCATTTTTCTTGCGTTCAAGCATTTCCAAATACGCTTTACATTTCAAGCAGATGAGACTTTCTATATTGGCAATGTGAATACCTTCTTCCATGGTGCTGTGGTTGATGGTAAAGTCATAGTAGCTATCGTCCATCAGGATTGCGGATAAACTCGACAAGTCTTCATCCGCCGGTATAGGGGTAATATGAGCGTCTGCCGGAAAATTGACAAGTCCTAACCTTCTTGAAAAAAGTTCAATCTGATAAGGGAACTCTATGTCCTCCGGATTCTTAAACCTATAATATTCGTGTCTGTGCTCATTGTCGGTCCCTTTATTCCGTTGGACGTATCCGCCAGCTTTCACAAAATCCCAAAACCGGATAATGAAGGCGGAAGATAAGGCTTCTACTATCAAGATTATATCTATGTCCTTGGTCGCTCTTGGATTTTGTGCATATATTTCCTCGTGTACCTCACAAGCTGTTCCCCCTATAATGACGTAATTCCCTTCAAATCCTGCAAAGAATTTCTTAAAAGTGTCAATACCTCTTACCATGTTATATTGTTTATCATATTTTCCAATTCTATTTCAATCCGTTCATCTTCTGTATCTTTCAGTGACAGATATAAAGACAGTTTATCGACTATACCATTCATGGAAAGAAAGTTGGGATTATAACGCCATATTTCTATACGGCGGACTCCATATTGTCTGTCGGTTTGAAGTTGCAGTTTACAAAAATCCTCTTTGGATAGGGCATAATTCTCTCTGTTTTCCCTGTTAATCATGGAATATTCGGACAAGGCATTCACGCCGCTTATGAGGAAGTTATCATTCACGGACATATCGGTATAAACAATCCGTTCTATAGGATTTTCCAGCAATGGCAATACGATTTCCCACAGTTGCTTTTTTTCATTTTGGAACGCTATTTGTTTTGTTTTTTTACCTATAAGAGTGATGACTGCTTTCTCTTTCAACCATCTGATAGCCCTGTTCACATTGGCATAAGACACTTTGAAAAGGTCGGCAATTTCATAGGCACTTTTCCCTTCGAGGGAGTTTATTTGAAGATGGAAAAGAATTATACACTGGGCTATGCCAGGGATGTGTTCGTTCGTATTATCCCGGATGTCTTTGTGAGGTTTCAGGTCAATAAGCAAATCAGGGATAAACATCTGTTTTTGGGGAATAATAAAATTCACCCGTTGTTTGACTAACCGTTGGATGTTATATGAAACCATCTTGTCAAAAATAAAAATGACCGGATGATGGATTTTCTTTTCAACAAGTTCTTTCTGTTTCTGTAGCTGACCGGGAGTGTAAGCAGTGCTATCTATGCTATATAACAAGATGACTTCCCGCTCCAATATGTTGGTCGTATAAAAATGATAATTGCTGGAGATACTAATTGGCAGCAAGTCCAGTTTCTCTTTTATTAAAGGCAGTATATCCACTTTGGAACCAAGAGTAGATTCGATGTATTGCCTGGTCAAGGTTATATAATCACTATTTTTGCACATAATCTCTTGCATCTGATTATGTGCAAAAGTAGTGATTATTACTTATTTTGCAATGCAAGATTACAATAATATTGCAATGAAGGATTGTATTTGTGGTATGCTCCTTCTTTGTCTAACATTGATTTAGGAAGAATTCATTTATTCTTTTGACTATAGTTAGACTAACAATCTCGTATTTATATTTATTGTTTATAAATAAGTTGGATTCAATTCTTTTCATTACGACAGCAAAATCAACAGAAATACTAGCTATGAATATCGTTTAATTCGTATTGTCTTATTGTTTGCATCATCATATATATTGATAATAATGCAAGTATAGTAATTAATAACTACGTTTCAGTATATATTTAAATAACGTCATACATATCATGAATCTGAAAATCTCCTCACCATAACATTCTCGGTTTTATCTTTTGTATTAGTATTCGTGTATCTATTAAAATAGATTCAAAATCTATTCTTTAAAATATTTTTGTGTAGATTTGCTTTCAAAACATTACATGCTTTAAATTACTATGCATATAAAGGCCATCGCTTCTTCCCCGATGATTTCAGAGGCATATTAATTTATGTCCCATAGGTAAATAACACATACAAGAAGTTGAGAATCGTTGAGAGGGCACAATAATGCAAGAAAAGAAAATAGATTACACATTAAAAGGCGAACGCAGTGCGATGGGTGGATACCTGCCGCAGTACGATGAGTTTGCAATAGGCGTGTATGATGCCATGATTGCCGGTGAACTGGAGGAGATACGAGTTGCAGACATGGAATCTAATGTTGGTAAACTGGACGATGCCGTGTATGTCACAACCAACGATGTTATTGCTTATCAAATAAAATGGAGCATAGCCGAAGATACGATGAGCTATCCTGATTTTAAAGGATTAATACCAGAAATTGTAGATGGTTGGCGAAAGCTGAAAAAGTTATATTCGGATAAAATTGTACACCCCCGTCTTCTAACCAACAAGAACCTAACAAATGGCGATTCTAGCATTAAATCACTGACAGGTAAAGATTCCGGAGGCTTCGTTGCGTATGAGCAGGAAGTGCTCCAAAAACTGAAAGCCGGAGTCCCTATAGCTGCAAATTGGGCAAAAGCAGTTGACGAACTGAAGGGTATATCTACACTCGCCGACGATGAATGGCTCCCATTTTGGACTACCTTTGCATTTATATTTGCTTATAAACAGGAAAATATTGGTATCGCAGATGCCAGTACAAAGCAGCGAGTACGAGATATCCTTGATATTCATCGACTGATACAAGAAATGGCTGGTCGTCCTGGCTTTCAGATATGTATGACGACTAGGGAGATTATGGTACGTTTAAATTGGACGAACCGTCTTGAAACCACGTTTGACCACAACTTGATTATCTCCGAAGAATCATATGTTCCCAATGTTGCAGGTATTGCGTTATTGAATGCTTGTCTGAAAGGCAAAAGTAAAGGATATATATTTTTAAAAGGGACGCCAGGTTCCGGAAAATCAACATTGCTGACACAATGGACACGAGGTTTGGAAAATCCCTCAGTACGATTCTATGCTTTTGATTTCTTGAATCCATCATCACAGAGGAACAACGACAGTAGCCGTGGTGACAGCCTTACATTTCTAAATGATATCGTGCTACTGATAAGGAAAGCCGGAATCAATCCCCAAAAGACTGTATTGCCTGTCAAAGACTTTTCAACACTCAAGAACAGATTTTATGAACAGTTGGATACTATTGCACAGCAATATAAAGAAACCGGTATTCCCTTCATTATTGTTGTGGACGGACTGGACCATATAACCAGAGAGTATAGCGGCTGTGTGCATAAAATGATGGAAGTATTGCCATCAACAACGGAAATTCCAGAAGGGGTAATATTCGTGTTGGGAAGTCAGTATTACGATCATCTTGGGTTGAACGTTGAAATAGAACGTGAGTCGAAGAACAAGCAGCATTTGATAGAGATGCCACCACTGAGCAAAGATGAAACCGTGGAATTATGTTGCAAATTATTGGATAAGAGCTATGTCAATACAGACACACTGGAAAAATGTTGGCTCAAATCACAAGGTCATCCATTGTACCTTAGATACCTATTGAATCACATCATAGTAAAGGGTGTAGAAGTGCTGGATGAAATGGATGATACTCCGGAGGGTGTGGAGGATTATTATGCAAGAATCACAGGACCACTTCTGGAAAAAACGACACTGAAAAATGCATTGGGGCTGTTGGCCAGGATAACAGGTATAATTCGCTTAGATGATGTAAGAGCATTGTGTTCAGAGGATTCCCTGTCGGATATCAAAAACAAGATGTGGCATTTGCTCAAATATGACAAGGGCGGACAAGAGATTGCTTTTTTTCACAACTCTTTCCGTCAGTATCTATTGAACAAAACTGCGGAAGACGTGTTGACAGAAAATTACAGCAAGAATAGGGACATTGCTTACTATAAGACACTATCTGACCACTTTGTTTCAAGATGGGAGCACGGCTACTACCTTTATAAAGCGGAAGAGTATGACCAGTTTATTACAGAAATCACGCCTGAGAATCTATTTGCACAGGCTCAGGACTACCGTCCCGTTTGGAGTATCCGGCGTGATTTGGAAAAAGGTGTAGACATTGCCAGGCAACGGAAAGATCCATACCTGCTGGTAAGATATGTGCTATTGGAGAACCAACTTTCACTGATGGACAAACAAGACTATAATGTACTGTCGCTAATTGAAGATTTCATTCAAACAGGGCGCGGTGTATTAGCCAAAGCAATTATCCGGGAAGGAAGGCTATTACATTGTTCACAGGAGTATGCTCTGGATTTGGCAGTAGAATTTCTAAAAACGGGAGACCTGGAAGAAGCAAATCTGCTGTTCGAAATGAGTTATCCAGACTTCTTGTCGCATAATCCAAAAGAATACTATCATAATTTCCAAGACCTCAGAGATAAGGAAAGCCTATTGAACCACTGGGTTCAGACAGCTGCCTACTTTTTGGATTGGACATCTATTAAAATAAAAGTATCCAATTTTATTTCTTACCTGCAATCTCTATCCGCGCAGAATAATGAACAGTTTAATGCCGAAAAGTGTAAGCAGGATTTTGTTAGTGTGTATTTAGACTCGCTGATAGACCAAGAACGTTGGAAAGAATTTGAAGAGGCTATTGACCGTTTATCTACAGACAAGAAATATTACCCTCTTATATTTCATGCCTATGACAAAGCCATTGACCACTTAAGTAAAACAGCCCCACAGAGCGACCTGATTTGCCAGTATTTTATTGAGACGGAAAAATTTTTCAAGATGTTAGAGATGGGAAGCGTTGGCTGTTTCCGTATGGCCTATCTTGCATTGAAATCGGGTCAAGCCAATTCCGTTATAGAAACTTATATGAAAAACGTTGTCTGGGCAGACTTGGGCTCATTTTATCAAGACGATATCCGTCAAAGTTTCCATACTCTTTCACCGTTTATTTTCTATGTCAAGACCAGAGCACAATTGGGATACAGCGATGAAATGATAACTCTGGTACCTGATGACAGCAGCCATGCAGACAATGCAGTAATGGTAAACTATGCACGACGCGTATTTAAGATTGCTCAGATGACGGGTATGGCAATGAGCGGAGTAAAAGATGTGTCATTTTTGTCGCATGTGAATTATTGTATTCGGAACTATGACTCCCTATTAAATCCGGTTCCACATAATAAGTTCTCTTATACATTATCCCAGCAACGAGCAGATTTCTATGAATATGCTATTGATTCAGCACAAGTATTCGGGGAAGAGATATTAGGCAAGCTGGCCGAGACTTTCGAGCGGTATTTTTCTGAAAGTACTTGTCGGGCAGACGCGGAAGCACAAAGAAAGGCTATTTTAGCATTTTACAGGAAAGGCTATGATAAAGAATGGTGTAAAAAACAGTTACACAAGGTCGACGTAACCATGATGACCAATATGGATATAGACGGTCGTGAACGAGAATCTTTGCATCAAGGTCGGGCATGGCTTGAAGTGGGCTGTAACGAAAGAGCGGAAGAATTATTCCATCAGACGATAAAAGAGAGCTTTGGTGTAGGTTATAGAAAAGACTATCAACCCAGTCTGTTTGCAGAATGGATAGGAAAAGCTATCAAGAATGAGCCGGAGCATGCCATAGAGCATATACACTGGCTTACATCAAGGCTCAAACATATTGAAACCATTGCAGAGTCCAGTACCCGTTTGAGAGCAACTGAGAGACTGCTGCATGAAACCTTTGCGTTCAATCTGAAATCAGGATTAAAATTGGCCATTTGGCTATTGGACAATGAGTATGATTACTTCCAATCTGTAGCTTCCACACTGCTAAAGGCTCTAACAAAGGTTGCGCAGACAGAGGCTGAATATCAAGCAATATTCCGTTTCTATACTGAAATATATCTATATATAGACGATAATGACACCTCAGATTTGGATACCAGTTTGCAGAAAGCTGTTGTTGACTGCGGACAGAGGATATTAGGTGAGCGTTTTACCAGTTATATTCCCTTGCTGAAAGCTAAAATAGAAACGGAATGCCCCGAAAGCATATCCGACAAACTCATAAAGGGCCTTGACGATATCTTGTCAGCTCCAGCCGAAGAAAATGAAACTGTAGCACTGAGGAGTTTTGACCCAAAAATAGCAAAGGCGGAGAAATATCTGATTGCAGGCAAGAAAAGAGAAGCTTGGAAAATGGTAATGACTGCATTAGAGGATTCCAGACCTACCGGTTGGGTTCGTTATTACGATGGCGGGACCCGTATTAATGCCTGTGAGATGCTTCAAAAAATAGATGAGAAGGAAGGGCGGGAGTTTACTTTGGAGTTATTTGCACGAGACATCCTTGACGGTGATTCATATGGTACGATACAATATCTGGACGAAATTGTCCCTTTGCTAACAGAAAACATTGACCCGAAGCGACTTTTTGATGAAGAGTTTGCATATATGAACCGAATGCTCCGAGAAGATACCTGTCATGAAGACGACAAACCTAATATTGAACCAGATGACAGTACTGTGTGTGAGATTTTGCGGGACTGGTTATTGTGGCTTGCTGATATGCCGATTATATGCGTGATGGAGAGGGCTAAAATACTGCTGACCCATTTATATAATGAGAGCGATATAAAGTTGATCGGTATTTTGCCCGAAAGTTTCCATTCTGAAAGATTGCTGCTTGAGGTCGGCTGTTATCTTGCGGAATTACAATCCACACGATTGGTTGAATTTAGGGAAATTGCAAAAAAGGATACAATTTCGGACAATTATCAATACAGAATTTATGCCGCCAAGATATTAAAGGCTTTAGGAGAAGAGATTCCATCGGCACCCTATAAAGTCTTGCCAGTTACCTATTCCATATTGTTTACTGATGCGATTCCTAAGCCGTTGTCTTGGCTACCCACACAAAAAGATAATGTAGAAGATATCAACTGGAGTGATGCAGATAGCGTGATGGGTGTTGCCTCACACTGGTGCGGCTATCTATCACATTGTTCAGGAATAGAAAGGCGCACTCTCAATTGCAGGGCTGTAGAGTTAATGAAGAAATACGGTGATGTAACAACTTCCAATGCAAATAAAAACATAGCAATTAATAGACACTATGACACCATCAATCTCCGTTGTTCATATAAAAAAGCACATGTGCAAGCTGCACTTGATGGCATGTTGGAGGTCGCTGCAGAACTAAAGGACGGCGGTGCGGTACATGGTCATTATCTTGACAATTTGTTTATGACACGTGATTTCGGGAATATAAACATAAAGGCAGTGCATAAACCGGCTTTTATACAGCGTATTGCAGCCCCCCAGGCATGGTCTGTAGATAAGAACTGGATTGATGGCTATGAAGACTCGCCACGACTTGCAGAAGATCTGCCAGAATATGATGGGTGGACAGTAATAGGCGAATGTACCCACATTAAGAAAATGGCAGAGAATTTTCCTATGGAAGAATACCAGGCAAAATTATCATTTAATGATACGGAAGTAGAGCCTTTTGTTAATTCCATTTTTAGTGATTCTCCGTTTATGTGTGATACCTCTGCTTATTTGTCAATAGGCTCTGATGATCCTGAGATAATACTATTGAGAGGAGGCTATTATACAGACTTCCCGAATCAAAGCAAATGGATTGCTTTTAATCCGGCATTAGCCAGCTTCCTTGGTTGGAGACCATGTCCCAACAATCGTTTTGCTTGGCTAAATGATTCAAGCGAAAAGATGGTGGAATCGGTGTTTTGGAGAAGTGGAAATATCAATGAATTTTCGAGAGACCGTTATGAGGTATCGGAGGGATGGATGGTCATTGCCAGCAAGAAGGCTATAGAAGATTTAAGAGAAGTTGCAATATTATATTCACATAAGATGATAATGCGCCGTATGGAAAATAATCTTTTAGACACATCACACAGAACATATCGAATTACCCATTACAAGCAAGCAGAATAATTATCAATGGAATTTTATAGAATTCATAGCATTACCTTTCCATTGTTTAGGATGCAATTGTTTGACAAACAATTATTAATGGTGCTTAATAAAGAAAAGAATTATTTCCAACTTTTAAAGACAAATGAGAAAGTCAAACATAGTTCTTGCAAGATGCAAAAATAAAACTTACTAAATTTGAGAATATATTTTATTATATTTTTTATTTAAATACGCACTTTGTCCCGTTTGGCTATTCCTTCGGCTATTTCTTCTATGGAAGGCGGTATTATACCGCTATTCCATTTGGTATCGACTTTCGGGTAATAATAGATACCTTGGGCTACCCGCAAAAGTATGCCAGGACGACACAACCGCCCCAAAGCAGCCCTGACCGCATCCGGAGAACCTATCGCTGCAAAATCGTCAGGGAAAAAAGTGTCCCGCATCCAGAACTTTCTATGATTCTCTGTATTTCAGCATACACACTTTGCATGTCTATTGTCTTTAGTGGTTGTCACAAAAATATAATAAATTTGTGACAAAAAAAATGTATAAGATATGATTGATTGTTGACGTTATAAATAGATAATATTATCTTTTCATTTGATTTTCTGAAAGGAATCCACTATATTTGCACTCGTAAACGAGAAATGGCAGACATAGAGATGTCAGTAGGAGCAATGAAGTGCAAGCCTCCGTTACAATTTCGTTACAGATTGAAATTCTGAGGAAGATAAGAAGTTAAATACTAAAATATTAGGTGCGTTTAGGAACAGGTTCCGTCCGCACCGCTTAATGAAGATGAAAAAACAAGTAAAGTCCTGAAGTTTAATACTTTGGGACTTTTTCTTTTTCCCCCCACCTCTGCAAAAAGTACCAGAATCCGACAGTTTCCACAGGCTTAATCGTTGGACTTTCCATCGCGGAAAAAAGTCCAACGTTTTAGGTTCTTCTTCTCTGTTTTACAACGTTTTGCGTATCGACGTCCGGAACAAATAAACCTAAGTTTGTACCATTAAAAAAGTTTAAAACATGGGAGAAGAAAAAAGACGTTCGACATTCAGCGTTTTGTTTTACATCAAGAAGCAGAAACTGCTGAAAAACGGTGAGGCACCTATCTGTATGCGCCTCACGGTAAATAAACAGAAAGCTGAGATTATGATTAAACGGAGTATTCCGGCAGAGCTGTGGAATCAAGCCAAAGAGTGTTCCAAAGGAAAAGACCGGGCGTCTGCGGAACTTAATTACTATATCGGAACTCTCCGTGCCAGAATATTACAGATTCACAGGGAGTTGGAAACTGACGGCAAAGAGGTTTCGGCTGCCATTGTCCGCGACAGGTTCTACGGACGGGATAAAGTACAGCGTTCCCTATTGGAAGTATATGCGGAGCATAACGAAAAGTGCAGGGGATTAATCGGAAAGGAGTATTCTACTGCTACCGTGGAAAAGTTTGAAACGTCTATCCGGCATTTAAGGCTGTTTCTCCGCTCGCAGTATCATCGGGAAGATGTGTTTCTGAATGAAGTGAACGGGCAGTTTATCCGGGATTTTGAATACTGGCTCAAGACTACCATGAATTGCCGGAATAATTCCGCACTGAAACATTTGAAGAATCTGAAAAAGGTTATCCGGATTGCCTTAGCCAATGAGTGGATGACAAAGGACCCGTTTTACGGCATCCATTTCAAGATGGACGAAGTGAATATGGAGTTCCTTACCAAGGAGGAATTAGAGGTGTTGATGAACAAGGAGTTTGCCATTAAACGGTTGGAGCAGGTGCGCGATGTCTTTGCCTTTTGCTGTTTTTCCGGCATGGCGTTTTCGGATGTATACCAACTTAGCCGGGAGCATCTTGTAAAAGACAACAACGGAGCATTGTGGATTAGGAAAGCCCGGCAGAAAACGAAACAGATGTGCAATATTCCTGTCCTCTCTCCTGCCAAGAGGTTGATTGAGAAGTATGCGGATTGTCCCGAATGCGTGGCGAAAAACGTATTGTTCCCGGTGTTGAGTAATCAGAAGATGAATGCCTATCTGAAAGAGATTGCCGATTTGTGCGGGATTCAGAAACGGCTGACGACACATGTTGCCCGGTATACGGCAGCAACGAGCGTGTTTTTAGCCAATGAGGTAAGTATGGAGAATGTGGCGAAGATTCTCGGACACGCCAATATCAAAATGACGCAGCATTACGCAAAAGTATTGGACCAGTCGATTATGCGAGATATGGGGAAAGTGGAAAAGAGTTTTTTAAAGAAGTGTGTATGATGAAAAGAGGAATGATTACTATCAGTGAAACGGGAGCAGTCGTGGTACCGGAGGTTCCCGTGTGGATGACTTTACCGGAAATTGCAGATATGCTCGGTGTGTTTGAATACGATGTCCGAAAGGCTATCAAATCCATTTATCGGAATAAGGAACTGTATGAGTCTGAAACGATGAAGTATGTGAGACAACCCGACGGAATCAGTTATGATGTGTATAACCTTGAAATGGTCGTAGCGGTTTCGTTCAGGATACAGAGCAAGAAGAGCCGTATTTTCCGGCAGTATCTGATGAAACGGATGTATTCCGGGAAGGATGACAATACTACAACAAGACCTCCGGTGTATCTTGTGATATACAAGAATGGTTCTAACGGACAAGGGCGGGATAAGAGAAATAAATACAATTAAACAAGTCTATTCTTTCAGTCACTTGTTCCCGTTGTCCGGATACAAAGGTGGGTATGTTTCTACTGACAACTGCAAGGTCAAGCGGCAGAGCCGTTCCGGATACAATCTTCCTCCCTTGGAGTGTATTCTATCCGAAAACCTTGCATTTGTCAGCGACACACCAGAAAGAGCATCCAGCAACGGGAACAAGCGACTGAAAGAAAACAGAAAAAACAGCTTACACGAAACATACCGACAGGATGTTACCCGGTAAGCTGTTTTTCTTTTTAAGAATGGCTAACACTACAGGCAGACGGAGAACTGCGCTCTTTCAAGAAAAGCAGAAAGTCCGTTTTAAAACAGATTTAATCGGCTTTTCCATGAAGGTATAAGATATTACTTTGGTGCAGATTATTTGCATCAGTGAAATTCATCTGCACCAGATACTCATTAAATGATGCAGATACGAATAGAATAAGGTAGATTTACCGTTCCAGCCGGAAGGCCTCCCGGTACCCCACTTCTAATATCTTTTCAATATCACTCTCCCGGTAAAGAATTTTACCACCCAACAGGATATAAGGGAGGCGACCTTCGGTCCGGTAATCCTGCAATGTCCGGCGGCTGACTTTCAACCGGGCGGAGAGTTCTTTGTCGGTCAGATAGCGTTCGCCGTTTAAAAGAGGACGGCAATTCGTAGTCAGGTGTTCTATTCCCTCTGTCATCCGTTCAAGGCTTTCCATGAAGTGGGTTACCCACCCGTTAGTTTTTGTTATCAGTTCATTCATATTATTTGAAATTTAGTGGTTTTGCTGCTTTTTAAATCGTTTTGTTCCTGAATCCGGCTTCTTTCCGTTTGTTCTCCACAACGGAAACAATACGCTGGACGTCTCCGGCTTTGTAATAGATTTTGTGGTGAATCTGGCTGTAAGCCAAGGTACCATTATCCCGAAGAGTTTGCAAAGTCCGAGGACAAATGTTCAGTAGTTTACAGACTTCCTGATTATCTAACCATTCTCCCAGGCCTTTGTCATCATTCCCGTGACAGATTCTTTCAACCCGATGGACAAATTCGTCGAATTTCGCGGTCATTTCCTCAAAGGTTTTCTTTTCAATGATGGTTACTTCCATACGTTTTACTGGTTTAAGTGTGATTACTGGTTTTATTCCGTCTGCGAAGTAAAACGGTTTTATTTATACTATTACACATATCAGACAAACTGGCAGCATTTGGCACAAGGTGGTTGAGGTTGGCGTCAGTTCCTTATTAAATACACCAACCACCCAACGTACCAATAATCCACCGTTGGTTGGTAACAACGTTGGGCAGGATATTATAACCGTCCATACAATATACATATACCGGGTGGAATATCTACCTTCCTATTAGTTTTACCCGACGTCCATACGTTACAACCAACCGTCCTTTATTGGTTCATAGGGTAATAAATAAGTGAAAAATATCTCTTGTATAGTGTTCCTCTTTCTCTGTGGCAGCATTTGGCATAATGTGGTTGTGGTTGGCGTCAGTTCCTTAATTTATAAAGATTGGGGATATGGTTTCAAATACCCGGCATATCGGGAAGATTGTACAACTCCTATGGAATATCTGTGGAGAGACCTGCACATATTCTATAATAATGACTATACTCACTGTACTTGCTTTCTGCACGCATTCCAATCCGGCAAATCGGTGAAGTATATACAGACACCAAAGTCCAGTCCGTAGCAATATCCGACAAAATTGACTCATCGGCTCCAATCGTTTGGCTGGTGACGGAATCTCCTTTTCTTTTGCTTCTGACAACAGGTTAACAGGTATATACCGAGGCCATTTTACAAACCATTAAAACACGATTCATGATGACAGAGAAAAGAAAAACACCAGTAGGCAACAAAGAGGAGTACCGGGACTTTAATCCGGAGAATTACATTCCGGCAGAGGAGACCCGGCAAAAGGAGGAATACCTCCCCTTCTCCCGATACCAGGTAGTAACAGCAGAAAAAGACAATTTTTGCCCTTCACAGGCTGTGTCCGATGCAACCGGGAACCCAACGGGAGCGACCGCGCCAGCAGAGCAGCCGGAGCAAAATGCCTCTGTGCCTATCGGGACATCTGCCAAGCGCGCCAGCAGCAAGCAACGCAAACTGTCATTGGAGGAGTACCAGGCTACCTATCTGCAAGTCCCCCGAATCGAAGACCGCAAACCCGTATTCGTCAGCCGGGAAGTACGGGACAGGCTGGACGGAATCGTCCGGCGGCTGGGCGGAAGGCGGATGAGTGTGTCGGGGTTGCTGGAAAACATGGCACGGCAACATATTGCCACCTATCAGGAGGACATCGAGCAATGGCGCAAACTGTAACTGTGTACAGTCGAACGGATATACGGTGTACAGACAGTTATCCAAGTGTACCCGGTATATCCGTTAAGCTGTGCTTTGGAAAAACAATCCGTCCTCCGGCGGATTTTATTAGCGTCTGCTAATAGCAAGGTATCTTTTCAGCCGCTCAAAATATTTTGAGCATCCGAAAAGAGCCTAAACCTTAGCAGGGGAAACCTCCAAAGTCGTATCCCACATAAAATTAAGACGCGCAGGGAGGGGGCTTTGTATCCTGCCATTGATTTATTTACATTAAAATCAACTTATTTGGGATAATACACCGGGGATTCGCTATGGATTGGCTTCTATAGGTGCGGTACTCCTCCGGTGTTGCTGCGGTATTGGTGCGGTATATGTGCGGTACTCGTTCGGTCGCTACCGCAGGAGTACCGCACCA
>OFFT01000481.1_pt1 | contig 28945 bp, 21 predicted proteins | sample 1521581 | NCBI WGS metagenome assembly OFFT01 (sample SAMEA3504084, study PRJEB24116) | mouse gut metagenome | biome: mouse gut; feature: mouse-associated habitat; material: faeces | place: Denmark | collected 2011
AGTCACTTGAAAGCAGCCGCCCGGTGAAGCAGATCCTGATTGCGGGCGTACAGCTCCCGATACATAGCAAACGCCTCCCCACAGCGTTTCTGATTCTCACGGTCAGGCAGCACCGTCCTGTCTCTCAGACGCACAATCCGTCCGCAGGCTTCTTTGTAATCCGCATACTCTCCCCGGGCCACTGCCGCCGTAATCGCCGCACCCATACAGGCCTGTTCCTGTCCCTCATTGGTGTAAATTTCACAGTCCAGGATATCTGCCTGCATCTGCAGAAACAACTCTCCTCTGGCACCGCCTCCCGACGCAATCACCCGGTCCCAGGAAACGCCCAGCTCCCGCAGAATCTCTGCCGAGGTGCCAAGGCCGAATACAATTCCCTCCATGGTGCTGCGAATCAAATGGGCTTTTGTATGTTTGAGCGTCATACCCAAATAAATTCCACGGGCATCCGGGTCATTCCACGGCGTCCGCTCTCCGCTCAGATAAGGCAGGCAGATCAGTCCTTCACTTCCCGCCGGAACACGTTCTGCCAAAGCTGTCATAGCTTCATAGGAATCCATCTCCAGTACCTGATTCATCAGCCACTTCAGGGCAACTCCCCCGCTCAGGTGTGCTCCCATAAGAAGCCAGGCCCCCGGCCGCACATGGCAGAAGGTATTGGTCCGAAACTGCGGGTCAGAAAGGGGGCTCTCTACGCTGCCGGACAGCTGGCAGGCCGTACCGATATTGGCGGAGAGCACCCCGGGCCCGATGATGCCGTTTCCTACCCCCTGCATCAGCGTGTCCCCGCCGCCATAAGCCACAGGAATGCCTGAGCGCAGCCCTGTCTCCCGAGCGCACGCCTCCGTTACCCTGCCCGCAATCTCACAGGACTCGCCGCAGGCAGGAAAGATGCTCCGGTCTATCTCCAGCCCGTCTATCAGTTCCCAGGCCCATCTGCGGTTTGCCGTATCAAAAGCACCGCTTCCGGACGCGTCCGACATATCTGTCCCGTACTCCCCGCACATACGGTAACGGATATAGTCTTTGGGCAGCATCACCCGGTATATTTTCCCGTAATTTTCCGGCTCCTGCTCCCGTACCCACATCAGGGAGGAAATGAGAAAACCTGTACTGAGAGAATTCAGCACCAGACTGCGGCAGGTGTCTTCTCCCACTCTTTGGTAAATCTCCCGGATGGCATTCTTAGAGCGCTGATCTGCCCAGATAATCCCCCTGCGGATGGGCTTACCTGCCTTGTCCACCATCACCAGCCCGTGCATCTGCCCGGAATAGCTGATGCACCGGACGGCTTCCATTTCCTTTGAAAACCTGTTCTTCAAATCCGCAAGCGTGCTCTTCACGGCCTCCCACAAAAGCTCCATATCCTGCTCCGCTTCCTCCGGCCTCCGCTTGATTATATCATATGCGCACTGGGAAATTCCCACGGCAGTTCCCGCCTCATCCATCAGCAATGTTTTGGTGCTGGAAGTTCCCAAATCAATTCCCAGATAGTAATTCACGGCTTACTCCTCCTTCTATCAATCTCATTGTAGTATAATCGCTTTTTTACATCAAGAAAAAGTGGGGAAAATTCCCCACTTTTCAGATCCGGCAATCATCTAAGACTCTTCCGGCTCCCTCTTTTCTGTTTCTGTCTCTTCTTTCTTCTCCGCAGCCCGTTCCTTCTTCTCTTCACCTTCCTCCGGTTCCGGGATTCCCTTTACTTCCCGGAATATCTTCATAAACTCTTTTCCGGTAATGGTCTCCTTCTGAATCAGGAACTCCGCAATCTTGTCCATCACGTCCCGGTTTTCCCCTAAGAGACGTTTGGCCTCTTCATAGGAATCCTTTAAGATCCGCATAACCTCCTGATCCACCTCTGCGGCTGTGGCGTCTCCGCAGTTCATAATGGTCCGCCCGGACAGGTATTCGCTCTCCTTGGTCTCCAGACCCATAAGGCCGAATTTGTCCGACATGCCGTACTGGGTCACCATAGCCCTTGCCAGGCGGGTGGCCTTCTCAATATCGTTGGCAGCCCCGGTGGTGACAGTGTCAAAGACCAGCTCCTCCGCCGCCCGGCCTGCCAGATACCCCACCAGCATGGCATCAATCTCTTTGCGGGTATTCAGGAATTTTTCCTCCTCCGGCACCTGCATCACGTAACCCAGGGCGCCCATGGTCCGGGGGACAATGGTAATCTTCTGCACCGGCTCTGCGTCTTTTTGAAGAGCGCTCACCAGAGCATGGCCCACCTCATGGTAGGACACAATGCGCCGCTCCTCTTTGCTCATGATCCGGTCCTTCTTCTCTTTTCCCACCAGGACCACTTCCACAGACTCAAAAAGATCCTTCTGGGATACTGCCTTCCGCCCGTTCTTTACCGCCAGAATAGCTGCCTCGTTGATCATATTGGCCAGATCGGAGCCCACGGCCCCGCTGGTCGCCAGGGCGATGGCTTCCAGATCCACCGTCTCGTCCATATTGACATTCTTGGCGTGAACCTTCAGCACGTCCACACGGCCTTTCAGATCCGGCCGGTCCACAATCACCCGCCGGTCGAAACGCCCCGGACGCAGAAGGGCCTGATCCAGTACCTCCGGACGGTTGGTGGCCGCCAATACCAGACAGGCTTTGCTGCTGTCGAAACCGTCCATCTCTGCCAGAAGCTGGTTCAAAGTCTGCTCCCGCTCGTCGTTTCCGCCGCCGTAACGGGAATCCCGGCTCTTGCCGATGGCATCAATCTCGTCAATAAAAATAATACAGGGCGAGTGCTTCTTGGCTTCCTCAAACAGGTCCCGCACACGGGAAGCGCCCACACCCACAAACATTTCCACAAAATCCGAACCGGACAGGGAGAAGAACGGCCCAGGAGCCTCCCCGGCCACCGCCTTGGCAAGCAGGGTTTTTCCGGTTCCCGGAGGTCCCACCAGCAGTGCGCCCTTGGGAAGCTTGGCGCCTATCTGGGTATATTTCCCGGGATTGTGCAGGAAATCCACCACTTCCTGCAGAGATTCCTTGGCCTCCTCCTGGCCCGCCACATCCTTAAAGGTTACACCGGTCTCTTTCTCGATGTAAACCTTGGCCTTGCTCTTGCCCACACCCATGCCCATCATACCGCCGCCGCCCATTTTCCGCATAATCAGGCCGAAAACAGTCCACAAAAGCAGTACCGGAAGGACCACATTGATAAATACGGAGAGGATCAGCGCCCGCATATCCTCCATCTCCGCCTCATAACTTACACCGGCGTCGGAAAGCTTCTGCTCCAGCTGGTAATCCGGGACAATCCCGGTATAATACGCCGCATTTCCTCCCATGGGAGTCTTTGTCTTGGATACAATGGTAATCTGCTTGGAGGAAATCTTAACGCTTTCAACGTCTCCCTCCTCCAGCATCTTCATAAATTCGTCGTAAGTGATGGGAGATTTGCCGGAACCCATATTTCCGGTAACCATCTGCCAAACCATCAGGCCCACCAGCGTCATAATCAATAGTGTGAGAATGCTCTGCCGGTTCTTTGGATTTTTATTGTCTCCCCCGCCGCCGTTTCCGTTTCCGGGGCGGTTTGAGTGGTTGTTTTCTTCCATTCTGCTCCTCCTTGCGTACATCACCCTACTATTATAGTGTCTGTTTTTGGAGAAAGCAATACGAACCTGCGTTTTTATCATGAATTTTACAGTTTCCGCTTTAGGGAACCGCCTTTAACCGCGTCCACGGAAACGGAAAAAATCAGGACAAAACCGATAATAATGTCCTGCCAGTAGGTTCCCACGCTCATCATGGTCATGCCGTTCTGCAGAACCGAGAGAACCATGCAGCCCAGAAAGGTTCCGAAAATGGTCCCTTTTCCTCCGGTCAGGGCCACACCGCCCAGAATCACGGCGGAAAGGGCCGTCATATTGTAGGTTGCCGCCGCGTTGGGCATCCCGGATCCCGTCTGGGCCGCCAGAAGAATGCCTGCCACGCCCGCCATGAAACCGTTCAGAAGATACAGGTTCATACGCATGCGGTTCACCTTGATCCCCGCCAGATAACTGGCTTGCGCGTTTCCGCCGATCAGATACACATTGCGCCCAAACACCGTATATTTGGAAATCACATGAAAGATCAGGTAGGAGGCAACCATAATCAAAAGGGATACGGGAATTCCCAAAAGATACCCCCTGCCGATAAATTTAAAAGCCCCGTCCGAAATAGGCAGGCTCTGCCCGTCCGACAGAAGAAAAGCAAATCCCCGGAGGGTCTGCATGGTAGCGATGGTTGTAATAAACGCATTCAGCTTAAAGACCGTAATAAAAAACCCATTGATAAACCCGCACAAAACACCTGCTGCCAGAGCCGCCAGACATACCAGATACCAGGGAGTCCCCATGCGGGAAACAATGGCCGCCACCATTCCCACCACAGCAATCTGGGATCCTACGGACAGATCAATCATGCCGGAAATATTGATAAAAGTCACGGAACAGGAGATGCAGCCCACAATGGCCGCATACAAACCAATATTCAGAAAATTCTTTCCCGACAGGAAATAAGGTGTGCCAATGGCAAAAAACACAATCAAAATCAACAGCGCGCCGGCCACTGTCAGCAGCGAAGAAGCGTCCCCAAGTTTTTCCAGTCCGCATCTGTAAAGCATCTTTTTGTTCATCCTGTCAACCTCCTATGGCACATTGCACAATCATTTCCTGGGTGGCTTCCTCCGCCGTAAGCATACCGGTCACTTTCCCCTCAGACAGAATCAGGATTCGATCCGACATAGCCAGAAGCTCCGGCATCTCCGACGTGATCATAATAATACATTTTCCTTCCCTGCACAGACCGTTCAGAATCCGGTAAATCTCCGCTTTGGCCCCCACGTCAATTCCGCGGGTGGGCTCATTCAGAATCAAGACATCCGGGCTTAACTCCAGCCACTTAGCCAGCACCACCTTCTGCTGGTTTCCCCCGGAAAGGGCTTCTGCGGGAGTATCAAGGGAAGGGGTCTTGGTTGCCAGGGCTTCTATCCACTTGCTGCTGATCTCCCGCCCTTGCGGAAAAGCTGAGATCTTTCAGGCTCGCCGTGGAAAGATTCTTTACGGAAATCACCTTTTCCCCTGCCGCCTTCTCCTTCGGGTACATGTCCGGCATTTGTGCCACTTCGGAAAAATCTTTCACGCAAGGCTTGGAATCACGCCCAGCGCCATCCGGGATCCCTCTGTCAAATTTTCGGCCCGTTAAAGCAGCTTTCCACGGCCGAAGACACGGAAAAAGGTGATAAAACATCACCCCTGCGGGCTTTGTTTTATCACCTTTGTTCTATTATCTTCGTTTTACTGCTTTTTCAGCGCATGGTAGTGTATGCTTTCTTAGCCGCAATCCGCAGCACTTTCGTTCCGTCACGCACCACCAAAGTTCCGTGCCCCGGAAGCACCATATCCGTATCCAGCTGCGCCAGCTTTACCATGCTTTCCACAAACATCTGCCGGTCAAACTTGGGATCCCCCCGCCACTCGGGAATGATATCTTCGCAGAAGATACCTGCCGGACGGATGACATCCCCCACGAACAGCATAGTTTTTCCCTCAAATGTTACCTGAATGGCCATACTCCCCATGGAATGTCCGGGAATCAGTATAAATTGAAAAGCCAGTCCGTGAATCTCCATCTCCTGATCGTGATCGATGGCTATATCCGGCGTAAATGCCGGGAAGAGATGGTAGGTGGTCTCCTCCACCCGGGTATCCCGGAACATATTAAACCCTCCGGCCTTGCACAGGTAATCCACATCCCCCGCGCCCACAATGATTTTGGCGCCCCGGTCCTGATAATACTTGGCATTTCCGCAGTGATCCACGTGGGCGTGTGTAACCAGCACATGCGTAACCGGATCCGTAATCCCATAATAGTCCAGGGTTTCCTGAATGATTTCCAGCCCGCTGTCCGGAAGCCCGCAGTCAATCAAAATCAAGCCCTCATTTGTCTGAATGCCGTATACATTGCCAAGGGGCCCGTATTCTCCCGCACTGTAATTTGTTCCGCTCAAAACATAAGTGTGATCTGTCACCCTCATTTTTTCCGCTTCCTTTCCCGAGTCTTAAAACTGCTTTACCCAATACCAGTCTTCCTCATCCACCCCGAAGAGAATGTGATCTGCCTCATCCAGGTTCTCTTTGGTGATAATGGTACTCTGCTCAATGATGGTATCCGGGATCTCCTCCCCCTTAAGGGCACGGTACATCATATCCACGGCGCAGTAGCCCTGAAGGAAGGGCGGCGTTGCGTTGGAAACCGCCATTTCCCCCGCTTCAATCGCCTGAATGGCGTCTGCCGTTCCGTCATTTCCCATTACGAAGATTTCTTCCATTCTCCCCTCGGCTTTGATCGCCTGGATTGCGCCCAGAGCCATCTCATCGTTGGAAGCATACACGGCGTCAATCACATCAAAGGACTGGAGGAAATTCTCCATGGCACTCATGGCCTTGGCCCGGTCAAATTCCGCCGGCTGGGAGGCCAGAAGCTCCATCTTGGGATACTCCGCAATGGCGTCCTGGAATCCCTGGGACTTCTCACGGCTGCTCTGCTGTCCCGCAACGCCCGAAAGCTCGCACACCTTTCCTTCTCCCCCAAGGGCTTCGGCAATGTATTTTCCGGCACTGTAGCCGTCCTGGTAATTGTCCCAGGTTACAGCGCAGGTCACCACTCCCCCTGTGGGCTTTTCGGCTGTTGTCACTACCGGAATTCCAGCCTCGTTCAGCGCCTCAATTCCCGTAACGATACCTGTGGTATCCACGGCGTGGACAATCATACCGTCCACATTCTGGGTAATGTAGTCCTCGATCTGCTCAATCTGCTGGTTTACAGCGTTGTCTGCTCCGGCGGTGAGAAGCTGGATGCCTCTCTCGTCGGCCGCTTTCTGCGCGCCGGCAATCTGATCTACGAAAAACGGATTGTTCATGGTAGGAACCGTAAATGCTACCTTATAACCGCTGCCTGCAGGTTCTTTTTCCTCTTCCTGTGAGTCCTCCCCCTGCGTTTCCTCCGAAGTGCCGGAATTTTCCGCCGGTTCCGGCTCTTTTGCAGGTGCCTTGGAACACCCCGCCAATGCGCTCCCCAGCAAAGCCGCTGCCGTCAATACTGCCAATAACTTTTTCATCTTCTTCTCCTTTCTCTGATAAATGTAATGTTTCTATCATAAACGGGAATCCCGTTTATTTTCTTATGAGTCGCTGCGAACCCTGGTCTGGATAAACCAGTCAAACAAAACCGCAATCAGCACTACCACACCTGTGGCGATATCCTGGTAATTGGTATTTACGTTTAATAGATTCAAGGCGTTATTCAAAATTCCGATGATCATGGCTCCTATCATGGTGCCCCAGATTCCTCCCTGTCCCCCTGCCAGGCTGGCCCCTCCTATGACGGCCGCAGTAATGGCATCCATCTCAAATCCGTCTCCCAGGCCCGGGACCCCGGAGGAAAGGCGGGAGGTGTAGAGTATACCCGTAAAGGCAGCCAGCACTCCTGAGATCACATAGACCGCCAGCTTCACACGCTTTACGGAAATTCCCGCCAGGACAGCCGAACGCTCATTGCCGCCGATGGCATAAATATAGCGGCCGAACTTGGTCTTTTTCATCACATATCCGGCAGCCAGAAAGACGGCCAGCATAATGAAAATCGGTGTGGGAACAGAATAAAAACTGGACTGTCCCAGAGCCTTAAACCCTTCGTTGGAAAGCGGAATCGGGCTGGCATTCGTAAACACCAGCGTCATACCCTTCGCCACGGACAGAGAAGACAGGGTGATGATAAAGGGGGCGATATTCGTACAGGCAATCAAGATTCCGTTAAAAAGGCCCACTGCAGTTCCGATTGCCAGCGCCGCCAATACAGCCGGAAGAATCTGCCCGCTGTCCGCTATGATTCTCGCGCACACGCACCCTGCCAGGGCAACCGTTCCGCCCACCGACAGGTCGATCCCCCCGGAGATAATCACCATGGTCATGGCCACGCTGATAATGGCATTAAAAGAGAGCTGCCTTCCTACGTTGGTCAGATTTTTAAAGGTTAAAAAACGTTCTGTCAGCAATGACATGGCAATGACAAATACAATCAGAATCGCCAATGTGGCATACTTGCGCGCCACCAGCCAAAATTTTCTCTTATCCACGTTCATGTCCCCCCGTCGCAAAATACATTACTTCTTCCTCTGTGAGCTTCTCCTCCGTTTCCCGCACAATCCGTCCCTTATTCAGAATGGCAATCCGGTCGCTCATACCCAGAACCTCCGGGATCTCCGACGATATGAGCAGAACCGCTTTTTTCCGGGCAAGCAGCTGGTTGATGATCTGGTAAATCTCTACTTTTCCGTTCACATCTACCCCTCTGGTGGGCTCGCACATAATCACCACATCCGGATCCGTCACAAGAATCATTGCCAAGACCACTTTCTGCTGGTTTCCGCCTGAGAGAAGCATTACTTCCTTGGAAATGGAGTCCGTTTTGATCCCGTACTCTTCCACGCTCTTTTCTGCCGTTTCCCGCTCTGCCCGTTCATCAATGACGCCTCCCGCATATTTCATGGGCGCCCAGGGGGAGAGCCCGATATTTTCTTTTACAGACATGGAAAGGATCAGTCCCTCTTCTTTCCGGTTCTCCGTAACCAGGGCCATGCCTCCGGAAATGGATTCTTTGGGGGAATGCCGGGTCATCTTCCTGCCCTTTACAAAAATCTCTCCGGTCTTCACCCGGGCTGTTCCGTAAATGCCCCTGGCCAGCGGGATCTGGCCTGCACCTACCAGGCCCGCAATGCCGAACACTTCCCCCTCCCGCACCGTAAAAGAAATATCACGGTAATGTTTTCCGTCCCCGAGACCTTTCACTTCCAGAACCACTTCCCCGGGTTCTGTCTTCTGTTTGGGATAATAGTTCTGGATGGATTGTCCCACCATGGCCTCCACCACCCGGCCCACCGGTACCTCCGGCGTAAAAATGTCAATGATCCTTCCGTCCCGCAGCACGCAGATGCGCTCCGCAATCCGGTAAATCTCCTCCAGGCGGTGGGATATGTAAATAATACCTTTTCCGTTCTTTTTCAAATTCTCCACAATGGCAAAGAGCTTCTCCGTCTCCTCAAAAGAAAGGGCTGCCGTGGGCTCGTCCATAATAATAATCCTTGCATTCCCGGCAAGCACTTTGGCAATTTCCACCAGCTGCTGCTGGGCTACCGTCAGCTGCACCACGGAAGTCCCCGGCTCAATGGCAATTCCAAGCTCCCGCAAAAGCTCTCCGGCCTTCTCTTCCATGGCCTTATCGTCAATGCCAAAAACACCACGGATCTCATTTCCCAGAAAAATATTCTGTGCCACCGTCAGATTTGGAATCAGGCTTAACTCCTGATGGATAATGCTGACCCCGCAGGCTTTTGCCATTCCCGGAGAAGTCACTTCTACAGGCTCCCCCTGGATTTTCAGCCTTCCGCTGTCCATCTTGTAAATACCGGAAAAGATTTTCATCAGCGTACTCTTCCCCGCCCCGTTCTCTCCCACCAGCGCCAGGCATTCCCCGCTGTCCAGCACAAGGGAAATATTCTTTAAAACGGCATTCCCGGAAAAAGACTTACAGATCTCCTCCGCCTCCAATAAACTTGCCAACCTTTCCATCCCTCCCAACTTCTGACCAGGAAAAATACATAAATTTCATTTTCTGGAATAATTATTCATTTTTCATATATCGAAATATTATTTCGTATTATGAAATACTGATTTTATTATAGACAAGCGCTCTTATATTGTCAATAGAATTTGAGTTTTTTTACAAAATTAACAGAAAATAATACGATTATCCGATGAAAAAGAACTGTTTTCCGAACTATCAAGAGAGACGACGGGTGATTTTACAGACAAAAAAAGCTGCTGTGCTTCTTCTGCACAACAGCTCCCAGATTCTTTCTCAGAAATTCTCCGTCACTTCCCGGCTCATCTGACGCAGATCCGCAAGTATTTCGTTGATGGGAAATGAAAAGATACGCGCCGTAGGCCCTGAAAGGCTGACTGCCGCCACAATCTGCTCATTTTTATCCACAATGGGGACAGCCACGCAGGTCAGGCCCACCTCCTCTTCCTCCGACTCCACCGCATATCCTTTCTGCCGGATTTTCTTCAGCTCTTCCCGCATATTCTCCCAGTCCGTAACGGATCTGGAAGTAAGGGAAGGCAGGGGAAACCGGCTGTATTCCTCAAGCAGCGCCTTGGGATAATAAGACATCAGGCATTTTCCCGTAGCCGAGCCGTGGCAGGGACTAACGGCCCCCACGCCGGGAGAAGAACGGAGAATAAAAGAACTATGGCTGACCTTTAAGATATGGGCCTGCTGTGCCAGCACCGGGGATTCAAAAGACGGCACCGTCATATAAACCGTTTCTTTGTATTTCTTGGCAATCTCATCCGCTATGGGCTCCACCATGCTTACAATAGGCAGGTTCTCCTTTACCACATCTCCGTAGCTGTAAAACTTTAACCCAAGCCAGTATTTGGAATTGCTTTCATTCTGATAAACAAATCCCCGCTGCCGGAGCGTCCCCAGAATCCTATGTACGGTGCCGCCGGAAAGTCCCGTTTCCCCGCTGATTTCACGAATGCTGGCCTCCTCCCGCTTCCGGTAGAGAAATTCCAGAATATCAACCGCACGCTCAATGGACTGTACCGTGGATTTTTGTTCCGCCATATGTCTCCTTTCCAACACACCATGTTTCCTCTGTGATGGTCTTTTCCGCTTATATTTAAACATTATAACTGGTTCCAAAGGCTTCCGTCAAGCGGACCAGCCGGTCCTTTGAGCCGTTCTTTTTTCTTTGTAAACCTGTAATATTTTTAAAATTATATTTTGTTATATGAAATTTATTGGACGCATATTTCACATATTTTCATTTTCACAAATGTATATTAATTACATATATTCTGTATGTTTATGCTTTTCTAAAACCACAAACATAACACAAAATGAGTTTAAAATGTCTATACATTTTTTTGATTTTATCGTATAATTATGTAAAAATATACCCTTGGAAGTTTTCTTACTTATGATAAATATAATTGCTAAATTGCGAAACAAAATTACAAAATTACCAAACAAAATTGCTAAATCGTCATTACTCCAAAAAATAATGAAGCTTTTAAAAGCTTTAATTTTTGATGACGTGAAAGGCAAAAGACTTAATTTTGCAACTCTGTGTACGAACATCGTAAGTATCATTACTTACTGTGGCATTAACACGGTTCTTGCAAAGTATCAGGGAATCGAACACTATGTGTTTTTGGCACGGGTTGCTTTGGGCATTGTAATTATCATCACATTTTTGGAAATTTTTTCTACAGTTAGCGATAAAATCTATTGTAAATGCAAAAAGTATTTAAAACATTTTATGTACACTTACCCAAAAATTTTCTTTGGGATATTAGGAATAATTACTTTGGTAATGGCTTGGGTAATCGTTACGATGATCCTAATACCTCTGAAAAACCATTTTGGCTGTACAGTAGAATATTATACCTCTATCGTTGAAATGTATGGCATACCAGTAGGTGTGGGGAAAAAAATGGAACCCGAAGAGCTAAAGGAAAGCTCCGGATACTGGGAAATTAGGGATTATCCGTCCCGCAAGCGCCTGGAACTAACTTACCGGGAGCCCTATGGACAGCTAGATATTATGAAAGAGTACTCTACCGCATACGGCATGAAATTATTTCAGGTTCCCTCCCGCATTGTTTACAATTATACAAAAAATGAGGATAAATACCGTTCTTATGACCTGAGGACCTTTGAAATTGCGGAAAAAAACGGCTTCCGTGATCCCGAAAAAATTACTTATTATAACAACAGCGGGAAACTATTGATGAAACTGGAGAGCGACCAGCACGGTAATTTTTCCGTCACAGCCTTTTCTTCTTCCGATAACCCGCAGTTACTGAATTCCACCTTGTTCCGTACTCCGGATGAACAGACAGAGGCCGCTTACATCACTTCCAAACAGATTGAAACCACCTACAACTCTGAGGGACTTCCGGAAACCCGCAGGTTTGTTTCCGGCGCTTTAAATGCTTACGGCGTAAACGGGGAACGTTACGTTTATGATAAAAACAGACGCCTGAGGGCGCTCTATTATCTGGATGCAAACGGGGAATATACCCGCAACAGCCTGGGAATTATGATGCTCTCCATCCAGTACAATGAAAACTCCTGTTCTATCTGCTACTACAGCGATGAGAAAGAGGAGCAGCGGACAGAAGGATTCTATGGCGTTTTCTGCGAGAGATTCCTCTATGACTCTTCCGGCAATATAACTAAACGCCTGCAGCTAAACCGCAGCGGAAAACCCTGCCTGGACAACTATGGAATACACTCTTATAACTACAAATATGACAAAAATATGCTGTGCGCAGAAGTATTTAAAGATATCCTTGAAAAGGATGTTCCAAACAAACGGCTTCTAAACGCATCCTCGGTCATCTATAAAAAGGATAATATATTCATAAATCACCGTCTCTCTATAAATTTCGACTCTACAACCATACTTACAGAATTACCGGACAGTACCTCTCAAGACACAGATTTTATCAAAAGTCCGCCTTTAGAACTGGAAAATTCTTTCGAAGAAGATACACAGGAAGACCGTAACGGAGAAAGCAAGAACAGAGAAGAGGATAAGAAAAATCCCTCTTATAAGAATACTGTCCAGTCTCTGAACGAATATGACACAAACACCCAAACAAGCCGAAATTACTCCATGATCCAATTTTTAATTACATCTTCGGACCATCGTATCTCCGAAATCAGATACTGCGGCAAGAATGGAGAGCTTTTGATCAATGAAAAAGGGTATGCGGTAGAAAAGCCTGAATATGACTCTCATTCACGCATTAAATCAAAAAAATACTATGATATAAACTCCCGTCCCTGTTCCGTACCAGGCGGATATGCTGAAATCCGCTATATTTACAGCACCGAACCGGAATCGGAACCGGAAGATACTATTGAACAAATAGATTACTTAGATTTCGAGGAAAAATTAACAATCAATCAAGAAACCGGCTATGCCTCTGTAAAATATGATCGTTTTCTTCAAGACAACTACTATTATGTTATAAGGGAAACCTATCTAAACCGCAGCGGCAAACCTGTTCCCCTCTCCAAAGAAAACTATGCCACCTTAGAGCAAATTTATGATGATCAGGGCGCATTGGTCCGGGAATCTTATTACAATATATCCGGTTCTCCCGTATGCCGGGCAGATTACGGAATTGCAATGATTATGTACCAGACCGACACAGCCAATGAAAACCGGCGTTATGAGTGGTACAAAGATATCAAGGGTGAACCGGCAAACCGGAAGGATACGGGATATGCAAGAATAAAGCGGGAATTTCAGGGCGGATGCCTGTCAGAATCTTATGAAAAATACCAGGATAATACCTATCAGCCGGCAACAGATAAAACAACCGGCGTGCACTGCACGAAATCTTTCTATGAAAATTACAAGAAGATGCGGGAAGAATATTATAGTACAGAAAACAAACTCATTTTACACTACCAGATTGGCTGCGCAATCCAGACATACAGCTATAATCAAAAAGGCGAATTGGAAAAACAGTGTTTTTGGGATGCAGAAGATCAGCCTGTAATCAGCAAGGAATATCATTGCGCCGCCCTGGAGTATGAATATGACGATAGGGGAAACCAAAATCACATTCGCTACCTGGATAAAGAAGATCATTTGATGATCCGGGAAGACCTGGGCTACGCGGAAGTTTTCCGGGAATACGATGAATTCGGCAATATCCGAAAAGGATTCTTTTTTGATGCAAACGGGCAGCCCGCCGCAAAGAAAGAAGGGGGCTATTCCGCTTTTGAGAATGACTATGAAGGCTCTCTCTGGATGGGTTCTGAGCATCTGGAATATGTTGATCAGGAATACCGACTCGTAGTACGCAACGACATAGGTTATTCCTACTCAAAAAACAAATACAATGAATTTGGCCAGCTTATATCCCAGTCATATTTCGGAACAGACGAAAAACCAATTATAAGTTCCAAATATCATTGCGCCGGTGTTCAATATGAATATGACGAAAACAGAAATCAAACAGATATTTACTATATAGGGTTGGATGGAAAACCTATGAACCGGAAAGATCTGGGCTACGCACACGTCCATCAGGAATTTGACGAATTTGGAAATATTATCAAAGGGTCCTATTTTGACTCCAACGATCTGCCAACCATATGGAAAGAAGGTAGATTTGCTTCTTATGAAAGTACTTATAAAAACGGGAATTGGACGGAATCCAGGTATTATGATACCGCCGGTCATCTGACACTGCGTTCTGATTATGGCTATGCGGTTATCAGAATGCAGTATGATGAATACGGACAGTGCATTTCCGAAAAATATTACGGAACTTTCTGGCTTCCCATTGTCAGTACCGAATATCATTGCGCCGGTTTCCGATACGCATATGACGATCAGGGAAATAAAAAGGATATCTGGTACACCGGTTTGGATGGAAAACTTATTAACCGAAGCGATCTGGGATATGCGCATCAACATCAGGAATTTGACGAGCTGGGAAATATTATCAAAGTTTCTTATTTTGATACAGAAGAGCATCCCGTTATACAAAAAGAGGGCGGATATGCTTCCTATGAGAATATTTATGAAAATGGCCTCTGGAAAAAGTCCCGTTATTATGATATTACTGGAAACTTAACTTTGCGGAAGGATTACGGTTACGCAATCCGTACAAACCAATATGACGAACTTGGACGCCTTATCCGCAGCTATTATTTAGGTACGGATCTCAATCCTATCATCAGTAGTTACTACAAATGTGCGGGTTTCCGATACGCATACGATGAACTTGGAAATGAGACGGATATCTGGTATCTAGACACAGCCAATAAAATTCTCAGCCGGAGCGATCTAGGTTTTGCTCATCGGAAGACAGAATATGACATATTTGGAAATATCATCAAGCATTCTTATTATGATACAGAAGATGAGCCCACCCTACGGGAAGAACTCGGCTGCGCTTCCTATGAAAATATTTTCGAAAACGGGAACTGGATAGAATCGCGCTATTATGACATCAAAGGAAAGTTAACACTCCGCCAGGATTATGGCTATGCCATCCTCCAAAACCAGTATGACGAATTTGGACAGCTTATAGACAGACGTTATTTGGGAACAAATGGTGTGCCGATTGTCAGCTCCTATTATCAGTGTGCCGGTTTCCGGTACCAGTATGATGAGAAGGGAAATGAAACAGATGTGTGGTACCTGGGTACAGACAGTGAAAGTATGGTCCGGGATGATTTAGGAGTTGCACATAGAAAGCAAATCTATGATAGCTTTGGAAATGTCATAAAAACATCCTACTTCGACCATAAAGAAAAGCCTGCCCTATACAAGGACGGAAAATACTCCTCTTGTGAGAATACCTATCAGAACGGCAATATCACTGACACCCGCTATTTCGACACGGAAGGCAAATTAACATTGCACTCAGAATACGGTTACGCAGTCACGGCATTACAGTATGATATGTTTGGTCAATGCGTTTCCAGGCTATATTACGGAACGGACCAACGCCCCATTCTCCATACAGAATCTCACTGTGCAGGATTCCGCTACCAATATGATGGCAGCGGAAATCAAAGAGATATCTGGTATATCGGTTTGGACAGTACACCTATGAACCGCAGAGATCTGGGGTATGCGCATTACCGGAAAGAATATGATGAATTTGGCAATACTCTAAGCGCATCCTTTTTTGATTCGGAAGAAAAGCCCGCTGTATGGAAGAAATGGGGGTACTCCTCCTATACGGCGCTTTACGAAAACGGCAATCAAACAGAAACTCAATATTACGATGTAAACGGCAATTTGACTCCTCTCTTAGAGTATGATTGTGCAGTCATAAAAAAGGAATTTGACTCATCCGGAAACTGCATCTTGGAGACCTGTTATGGAGCAAAAGGACAGCCTGTTATCATTCCCCATCATCATTGTGCCGGCTTCCGGTATAAATACGATACAAATGGGAATCAGACAGATATCTGGTATCTTGGCTTAGACGGTGAGCTTATCAACCGGGAAGATCTGGGGTATGCTCACCAAAAACAGGAATTTGATGAATTGGGAAATAATATTAAAACCTCATTTTTTGATACGAACGAACAGCCTGCTGTACGGAAGAAGGGCGGTTATGTCTCCTACGAAAGTATTTATAAAAATAATAACTGTATAGAAACGCGATATTATGACGATAAGGGGAACTTAATACTACGCTCTGATTACGGTTATGCAATAGTAAAAATGGAGTATGATTCCTCCGGAAACTGCATTTCTGAATTCTATTACGGGACAGATGAACGCCCCATAATCAGTACGGAATTCCATTGCGCCGGTTTCCGATACCAATATGACGCAGATGGAAATAAAACAGACATTTGGTATCTTGGCTTAGAGGGCGAACTTATCAACCGGGAGGATCTGGGGTATGCGCACCAGAAACAGGGATTTGATGAATCCGGAAACCGTACAGAATTGGCCTTTTTTGACACAAATGATAAGCCAGCAATATGGATGGAAGAAGGATATGCTTCTTCTCAAAACATTTATAAAAACGATAAATGGATAGAATCACGATATTTTGATCTGGAAGGGAACTTTACCTTGCGGACCGATACCGATTATGCCATCGTAAAGCTGGAATATGATAGTTTCGGACAATTTACCTCTGAACTCTACTACGGAACCGATGAGCAGCCTATTATCAGTTCCTATCATCACTGCGCCGGTTTTCAATACGGATATGATGATAAAGGAAACAAAACAGATGTGTGGTATCTCGGCCTGAATAAAGAAATCATCAACCGGGAAGATCTGGGATACGCGCACACACATTGGGAATTTGATGATTCCGGAAGGAAGACAGCCGAATTACATTATGACGCAGAGGGGGAACTGGTTTCGGAGGAAATCATTGAAAATTAGCCGGCAATATAAATTTTCAATGGAAAACCCACCAATCCTATGATAAAATCAAAAATGGATGGAAACATTTCAAAAGCAGCCTTCTGGGAATTGGTGAAATTTAAATATCCGACGCATCAAATTGTTTTTTGCACGGAATCTGCTTTAAAAACTCTGCATTTTGAATGGTATATAAAATTATGAAAAACCGATACGTCGTAAACACCATCGGTAAAGATGCCATGTATCATCTGATTAGTCTTGCAAACGTACTGCATGCAGAAAATCCTCTGGATATTGAAGATGACTGGATTGAAACATATATAACTGCAGCGCCTATTTTGAACCGTCCTATGTGATTGCACGGGCATATCAGGAAGGGGGATTCTAGTATTCCCCTTCCTGATATAGCATTGTTTCTAATTTTCCAACCGACTCATAAACGCCTTCTTATTCTCCGCCGCTGAAGTAGTCGGTCTTCCCAGGTTTGCACGAGCCCCCAAGCCGCACTTTACCTCAATCAAGCTTAAATCCTGCCGCCCTGCTGCTTTTTCTAATTCTCTGTCCAAACTTTCCGCGTCCTCAACGGATACACTAAAGGGATACCCGCAGGCTTTCGCTATCTTCCCTATATCCAGCCTCCCCATAACCGTAGGCTGGCCTCCCACCGTCTCATGGGCTCCGTTATTTATTACAACATGTACCAGATTAGACGGCTTGTTTGCCGCAATCACAGGCATAGCCCCCATGTGCATCAATACCGCCCCGTCCCCGTCGATACACCACACCTTCTTGTCCGGTCTATTTAACGACACACCTAAGGCAATGGAACTGGCATGTCCCATGCTTCCCACCGTCAGGAAATCACATTCGTGGCCTTGTCCTGCCGCTTCCCGAAGCTCAAACAATTCCCGGCCGGCCTTTCCTGTTGTACAGATAACCGGATCCCGGCCAGTAACTTTTAAAATACGCCGGATAATCTCTTCCCGTGACATGGAAAACTCATTCCTGTAATCTGCCTTTTCTCCATATGACAATGCGCCTTTGCGGATCACGAAAGCTGCCTGTTTTCCCTGGGCAAATATGCGCCGGAACCCTCTCATGGAGGCTTCTGCCTCCTCTTCTGTGGTATCCGGATCTATCACCCCATATGCTATATCCATATCCTCCAGAAGCCTGCATGTCACTCTCCCCTGGAAGATATGCTGGGGTTCGTCATGAATGCCGGGCTCTCCTCCCCAGCCAATGACAAACAGCATAGGAATCCCGTATACTTTTTCATTCAGCAGAGATGCTACAGGATTTATGATATTGCCTTCCCCGCTGTTCTGCATATAGACAACCGGGACTTTTCCTGTAGCAAGATGATATCCTGCGGCCAAAGCGGTGCAGCTCCCCTCATTTGCAGCTATGATATGATGGCAGTTATCAATCCCATAGGTATGGATTAAATAATCACACAAGGCTTTCAGCTGGCTGTCCGGAACACCCGTAAAAAAGTCTGCGTCTGTGAGCCTGACAAAGTCTTCAACTTTCATTTCTTTTTACCTGCCTTGTTCTAAATTTCTGTATTGCGGATCTACCTGCGCCAGCTCCGCAGCCGTGTCCATTTCCACTATCTGTTCCGCTTTCACTGCATGTACGCCTAGATCCAGGATATCCAGTTTTTGATTGACAACCTCATCCCAGAAAAACTGTTCCTGTCCCGGTTTTCTGTAGGCCTCCCGAATTGCTTCCGCCAACAATGCCGCATCCTTTTTCCGGAAATAAGAAACACCTGCCATATTATAGACATCCGCTCCTCCCTTTCCAATGCGGACAATCCTTCCGCTTTCATCCTGTTCTAACACCCAGTCTTCCGAATATCCCGCCACCATTTTCCCATAATAACATGATTTCCTTAATTCGCAGCCAAAAACTTCTTTATCAGGAATGTATAAATCTGCCTCACAAATAAAACAATCCGCTTTTCCCAAAAAATCACATACCGCATAAACAGATGAAATATTGTTCTTTTCCCGGTATTCTCTATTCTCAACTAAAATAAGGTTCTCATATTTCTGCGTGAGATAGAAAAATTGTTCCTTTTTATATCCTGTAACCACATATATTGTGGACACTTTGCGGTATTCCAACCCATCGATCACTGTTTCAATCATGGGCTTTCCATTCACTTTAATCAATGGTTTTGCTGTCTTTTCCGTTAATGGCCGCATCCTCTCTCCCAGTCCTGCTGCCAACAAAACTGCAATTTCACTCATGATGATACTCCACTATATACAACAGGAATCTGAATATGATTTTCCCGCATCGCATCTTCAAAAACATTCCAAAAACGACTGATATCCGCTTCATCAATCGCCCCTAGAGCACACAGCCGGAATGTTTTCTGGCCCTCTATCTTACCCGGATAAATGGTAAAGCCTCTTTCGTAACAGTAATCATGAACTTTTTCAAAATCCCAATTCGGATCATCCGGATACTGAACCGCCGAAACAAGCCCTGACTGAATATCTCAGTCAAGGATTTCTATTAGACCCAGCCTGTCTTCACCTGCGTGAACCGCATTCATAACACGGCAATGTCTGGCCCACTTTTCTTTTTCTCCCTCTTCGAAATACTCCTCCAACGCTTGCCTGGCCGCATAAATTGTCTGAACCGGCGGTGTAAAGTGCATCTCTCCCGTTTTTTCAAAATAATCATACTGCATAAAAAGATTGCAGTAATAAGAACGTTTCGGATAATTTCTGCTCTCTTCTATCAAACTCCTGCGTCCTATTACATATGAAAGCCCGGTCATCCCCCCAATACCTTTTTGTGCCGATGCCATGCAGAAATCAATCTGATCTTTATAAACATCAATCGGTATCATTGCATAAGAGGAGGTGGTATCCGTAACGAAAAACGCTCCATATCTATGAGCAAGCTCTCCCGTTTCCCGAATAGGGTTTAAAAGCCCTGTTCCGGTTTCATGATGAGTCATATAAACATACCCTATATCCTGATTTTCCTTTAATGCCTGCTCAACCTTACCCAAATCCGGCCTTGCATCCAGAGGCTGCTTCAGCTCCACCACAGGAAGGGCATATGCTTTTAAAATATCAACCGCTCTCTGGCTGTACGCCCCATTATTGATTACCAGCGCCTTTTTCTTATCTTCCAACATAGAATTTAATACCACATCCATGCAGATTGTCCCGGAACCGCAGAACAAAACTGCTGTATATTCTTTTGTATCACCATGAACAATCCGAACCAGGTCTTCCCGCATGGGCTGCATAATGTTTTGAAATTCCTTCTCCCGGGGACAGATATCCGGAACAATCTGCGCTCTTTTGACCGTATCCGTAGTTGTGGATGGTCCTGGATTTAAAAGAACATTTCGTTTAAGCTGCATAATGAATCTCCTCAAATATTATAGTTCATCAATTAATGTAATGATCTCTTTAATGGGCATCAGGCTGTCATCCGCCTCTTTTGCCCGGTGATGGGTCAGAATACTCTTCGCTGCCTGCTCCATGGCCGGAAAGGCTGCCCGCAAAAGCTGGTTGGCATAAATTACAATATTGACCCCATGAGATGCCAGTTCTGCTTCTGTTACTCCGTTGAAAGAAGTGGGAACTACTACCAATGGCGTCTCACGGTCCTTTGCACGGAAGGCATCACAGAATTCCAAAATCTCCTCCGGTTCTTTCTGCCTGCTGTGAATCATAATCCCGTCCGCCCCTGCATCCCGGAACGCAAAGGCCCGCTTCAGGGCATCCTTAAAGCCCCGGCCTAAAATCAGGCTTTCAATGCGGGCGATAATCATAAAATCCTCCGAGAGCTGGGCCTGCTTCCCGGCCCGTATCTTTCCGCAGAAATTTTCAATGCTGTCCTGGGTCTGCTCTACCTCCGTGCCAAACAAGCTGTTCTTTTTAAGCCCGGTTTTGTCTTCTATAATAACCGCAGACACTCCCATGCGCTCCAGGGAACGAACCGTATAGACAAAATGCTCTGTCAAGCCCCCTGTATCTCCATCAAAAATAATGGGCTTCGTCGTCACCTCCATCACATCATTGATGGTACGGAAGCGGCTGGTCATATCTACCAGCTCAATATCCGGCTTTCCCTTGTCTGTGCTGTCGCAAAGGCTGGAAATCCACATGGCATCAAACTGATCAATGGTCTCTCCATTTGACACAATCGTCTTTTCAGCTATCAATCCCGTCAATCCGCTGTGAACTTCCAGTGTTTTTACGATCGGAATCAAATGTAAAAGCTTGCGCAGCCTTCCTCTTCGGAATTCCGGCATTGCAAGCTTTTCATTCATCTGTTTATCTATCTTCTGGATTGCTGGGTTATAGGTATAAGGAATCTCCACCAGTTTCCCGCCATATCTCTCGAGAAGTGAAAGAATATTCTTCTTGATACACTCCATCCCCGGATCACCCCAATTACTTCCATGAACGATATAATCGGGATGGAGCTCCTCTATCATATCATCATACATAATAGAATTTTGCACTACCACTTTTGACACACCCGGGATGGCCCGAATCATCTCTACACGCTCTCTTGTAGTCTTCGTCGGGAAACGGTTGTAACGTATCATTTCCGAGTCTGTGAGTACTCCAACTATTAATGTTCCTAATTTGGCCGACTCCCGTATAATATTTAAATGGCCCTCGTGGATAATATCTGTGCAAAAGCATGTATAGACACTTTTCATCACTGACTTCCTCTCACCTTTTGGTTTGATATCCTCTGTATTTTGTAGCAAGAATCAAATTCTTCCATTTTTCATTAGATACTGCAAAACCTGAATAAATCAATTTTTCTATCCAACTGCTTTTTCCATATTTGATATAGTCGAAATAATAATAGTTATAAAACCGCTGAATCTTTTGTTTGAGATTGTTCCTTTTTTCTTCCGCCATATCATAATAATCAATGAGACACCAAATCCGGAGTATAATCTTCATATATTTACTGATAAAAATTTTCCAAGGCTTCTCCAAGCCTTTGGCCTTAAAAAAAGACAGCAATATATTTCCGGACTCAATCTGATCGTAATAAAAGTCCCAAAGTATCCCGGAGCGGGAAATAGAAGTCGGTACTTCACGGTGAATCCAATAGGGATCCGGAAGAATTGCAACTTTTTGGGCATAGTAGAGTACCATAGGTGTCATCAAAATATCTTCAAAAAAAATTTGGGGACACTGCGTCCTATATTTCTTTATATTGATTTTTTTAAGATATTCCGCCCTATACAATTTTCCCACAAGGGGGGTATCAATCCTCTTATCCTGGTAAAGCCTTTCGCAGAAAAACTTTCCCTCTTCCATCCAAATGTCTTTCTTTCTTGTTCCCCATTGTTCTTTCTCCGGATTTTCAGAATAGATTCTTTGTCCGTAAACAATGTCTATCTCCAGACTATTTTGGGCCACATCCACAAATTTTCTGATTGCATCCGGCGCCAGCAAATCATCTCCATCCATGATAAGAATCCAGTTTCCTGTTGCATTCTCTATACCGGTAACTCTGGCTTCCGAAAGACCGCCGTTTTTCTCTTTCAATATTAATTTTATTCTGGTATCATTCTGCGAAAAATCCTTTAAAATACTCCTGGTACTGTCGGTAGACAAATCATCCACAAAGACAAACTCAATATTTTTATATTCCTGGCCAATTAATGAGCGAATCCCTGATTCAGCAAATTTCGCCGTATTGTAATATGTGACAACAATGGAAACTTTATCTTCCTTCATTACAATTCCTCATTCATATTTAGAAATTCTTCCAAACACCACATTTGCCACTTCTGATCGCCTGTATACAGCCTCATATCCAAACCTTTTTTAAACTCAGGTCTTTTGGGCCCGCTCCAATTTCTAAAGTATTCCTCAACCGGCCTTGGCATTGGCAGTTTATTGGGTACGGGTATTTCGGGGTATTTCTTTTCCATTAATTCCCTTATCAGATATTTGGGTTCCCCACTGCGTATACGGTCCAAATCCAATGCTTCTCCCATTTTCAATCTTGCATAAGGGTCATAATATGGCATTTCCGCTGCACCGAAAGCATTCATATAACTGCCGGAACTTTCAACGGAAAATACATCATCCATAAACTTCAAGTAATCAATCCTGTTTCCATCCCTGCGATAGCGCTCGAATAAATACTGCATAGATTCCGGTTCCGTCAACACTTCCTCAGGTTTGGTAAATAGATACCTCTCCATAAAGTCATCAAAGCCCCAATCTTTACTAAGCAGCTGATCCATTCCTCCAAAAATAAGATCGCTGCTTTCCCCCACAATCATCATTTCAATACCATCATTTTTCGCCTGTAATGCAGCCTGCAAAATCTGAGGTTCAATGGAATGAACCGGAGCTGCTTTGGCTTTCATAACACGGTAAACATGATTTTTAACCGTTTCCCAGCTGATATCCACATAATGAAGTGTCAGTCCATAATATGCCGCATAATATTCCGCTCTTTTCAATTCTTCACATTGAAAGGCCCCATTCAAAAACCGGAATGTATAAGCGTCACATCCCGGCATATAAGAAGCACAGATTGCCGAATCCATTCCTCCAGAAAGTAAAACGCCCAATTTATACTTTCTCAACTTTGCAAACTGTTTTTCCATTTCATTGTCAATCTCGTCTGACGTATGCACCGTTATTCTTTCTGCGTCCGGCACCGGAACAAAATTTTTATGATGAATACCTGCATAAAAATCTTTGCTATGATCCTCAATGTAGCGAAATGCCATGTAAGAACTCATACAATATTTTTTATCTGTCATAATCCCCTGTCCCCCGATTTTTTCTCATTTAACACTTCCGCAGCTACATTACTTGTCCAGCCTCGTACCTGATGCAAGGCCTCCGTAATTTTGGTGGATGATATTCCTTTTGTGTAGGGAAAATAAATAATCTTTATTCCTTCTTTGGCAAACTCTTTCTCATAATCTATCCATTTCTCTGTTCCATACCAGTCGTCCCCTACAAAAAGTATCGTTGCACCTAATTCTTTACATGCTTTTAACTTATCCATATCATATTGAGGTACAGCCACGTCTACATATTTACAGCTTCTTACGATTTCTATGCGATCTTCAAAAGGGATCAGCGCCTGCTTCCCTTTATAAGAAACAAGCTCGTCAACGGTAACACCGACGACAAGCTTATCACACATTCCTTTTGCATTTTTAAAAAGATTCAAATGGCCTATATGAAAAAGATCATAAACTCCAGTGGTATATCCAATAATCATATCTCAACTCCTCATATTTTCATAAATAATTTCCAGAGCTTTTTCTGCTGCATTCCCATATTCGGATACATACTTTTTTTGAAATGCTGTAACCATTTCCATAATAACGCCCGAAGGGAGGTCAAGAATCATCTCTATCAATTCATCCTCTGTAATCTTTCCTCCGTAAAGTTCTTCCAACACATTGATGCGCAATTTCCTGAATGAAGTATATTTTTCATAATCATACGCCCAGCATATCATAGGTTTTTTTAACAAACTGTAATCGAAAAAAACAGAAGAATAATCGGAAATAAGCATATCGGAAGCCAGCATTAACTCCGCAATACTTTCATAAGAAGACACGTTGATAAAAAAACTATCCCTGGCAGAAGCGCTTATTTTGACTGTCGGATGTGCCCGGAACAGCAATACGTAATTATTTCCTAACTTTTCACGCCATTTCTCTATATCAATCGGTATGATACCCTCCCCCCCTTCCCAATCCCTATAGGTTGGCGCATATAAAATCATTTTTTTCTCACCATTTATGCCCAATGCTTTACAAACCCTATTCCGGATATCCTCATGACAATTTACAAGCAAATCATTCCTTGGATAACCAATCACTGCAATTTTATCCCCGGATATGCCAAAATGTTCTATCTGGCATTTTTTTTCAAATTCACTTTGTGCCAGCAGGCAGTCATAATGATAGCCTGCCAGTGTATCGAAAACCCCTTCTTTTCTGGAGCCCTTTTTCAAAGTGATTCCATGTGCCGTACAAAGATAAAACGTATTGTTTCCCGTAAAATTCAATGCACGTTCTACGATTACGTTTGTAATCCAGACCCTTGCCCGCAAAGCTGTTATATAATATGCTAATGTATCAATTTTTACTTTCTTTGCCCCTGGAAAAATATCAAAATTCTCCGGCTTCACAAATGCCCACACAAACCTGCACTTGGAAAACCGTTCATCCTCTAACATCTTTTCAAAAATAACTTGAGGGCTGTCATTATAGTGTTTTCCTCCATAAGACACAAACAACACCATATTTTCATCGGTCTTTACAAATAGCTTTATAAAATTTACAAATCCTGACATGCAATAATAATATGCTGCATATATCATTCTATGGCTTTTCACAAATTCCTTGATTTTCAAATTCCTTTTCCTCTCTTGACGAATCTATCCTTCCATTTTTTTACTGCACTCCATAACTCCATTTGTCACAAAGGGATAACCTGCCCCTTTTACAAGGGCATATGCCATTTTACCGTGCCGGACTTCCATATTATAATGGTACGGTTCCAATAGTCTTCGAATCTCTTCTTCCTCCTGCAGTTTATGATAAACGCAAATGAGCAAAACAGCTTGTGGATTTGCCTCCAGCGTTTGGCGCATTCCCTCTAATACCTGCGGCTCATATCCTTCCACATCTATTTTTATACAGGAGATATTGCCCGGAATATTGCCTTCCCAAAAATCATCCATACGAATTGTATTTTTATCTGTACAATCCGAAACAAATTTCTCAACAATCTGACTCTTTCCTTCATATGGACTTAAGGTATATTTCAATGCCTTTATCCATTCTCTATCCGGCTCAAAACAATAGACATTTTCTACACAGTCTATTACATCTAAAGCAAAATTCCCTTCCGCACTTCCAATATCTAAAACAATTCCTCCCAAGCGCTCTTTCACTGCAGAAGTCAAATAGCAATGTGGAGACTCTAAATCCTGTTCCATTTGTATCGATGCAAAATAATCTTGGCATCTGTTCCTTAAAATACAGCCGCTTTTTTCTCCAAAAAGTATAATATAAACCGTTCTCAACATCTTTATATAGAGGACATCCCCTTCTATAATATTTTTTTCTCCATCTCCCAGAAAGCGGACGAAGAACTCCCTCTTCTTTCATAAATCTTCCATAGCCGGCTATATCCGCCTCACCTTTTTTCATCATTTCGCCTGCAATATATGCAACCTTTTTCTTATCACTGATTCTATGAAATAAATCCGATAAAAACCATCTTATTCCAAACGGGAACCTGAAACATAAACTGCGAATCACTTTTTTCATAAAATTCTCCTCTTCGTATTGTACTTTGATTATGACTCTCCAAATTTTCCAACTACAAAATTACGAAGTGTCTCAATAATATATAAAAAGAAATCATCCCGCAAAATATAAAGCACAGCAAAATAAACTGCCATTCCCAGCACAACAGAAAGAATGCAGTTTAAAACTCCGTCCGTAAACATTCCCAGCAGCCATACAATCGTTACCATAACCATAGATGAACATACATAATGCCAGCTGTTTTTAAAAACAAATTTCAGATCAAGACAACGCCATGCGAATAACCACAAAATAATACAAATCATAAATTCTGCTATTACCGTTCCCAGTGCCGCACCCAATTCCCCATGTTGAGGAATCAATAACACATTTACAAATAAATTGCTGATTATTCCCGCTACGGTACCCAATAAATTCTTCCTCTCTTTTCCAAAAGGAAGCAGAACCTGGTTGGTCGCAATGGCACTTAACGGTACAAATAATACCATTATTGACATTAGCTTCGAACAATTTACTGCCGGAAGAAATTCTTTTCCGCTAAAAAGAAGTATCGTGTTTTCACTCATTAAAAACATACCGCAGGCAGCAGGAAGCGCTAACATTACCACACAATCAAAACAACGTTTTAATAAAAATTTATATCTCTCATACTCTCCATTACTAATATAATAAGATACCCTTGGAAGTAAAACCACCGATAGAGAACGGATAATGGAAATGCAAAACCGATTAATCTTATTTGCAGCAGAGTATACGCCTACTGCATAATCTGTACTCATAAATCCCAGCATAGAGGAATCTAACGTGAAATAAATACTTCCAACAAGTGCATTGGAAAAAAACACGAGTACGGGACCTATATGCCTTTGTATCTCTATTTGGGTCTTTATTTTGAAATCAATAAATTTTCTTGCATGAAAGAAATTTAAAATATTAGAACCAACTGTGGAAAAAAGTAAAATACAGGCATACTGATTATAACTATCTACATCCTGCACAAATATAAAAAGGAAAAACAATGAGATAACTTGAAATAATATGGAACGCACCGTAACATATTTATATTCCTCTAATGCCCCATAGAGCCATTCCAGCCCCATTGCAGTAAAAGCAATCTCACCGCTTAATATTAACAATGTGAAACGATATTCCTGAATTTTAGATACACCTGCCAGTACAGTAAAAAAGCAAATGTATGCAGCCACTGTTGTGACCCCATTGATTATTAGTAACTCTTTCGTTAACTTGGTAAGTTCTGATCGGTTATTTCTTACTTTAGCACCTTCACGAATCCCATAATGGGTGATCCCCAGCATTGCAAATGTAGTAAAATAAGAAATGATAGATTTACTAAAATCTACCCTTCCAATACCTTCAACAGATAATACCCTTGACGCATACGCAAATGTAATTACAGAAAAGAAAAGGGAACTGCTGGTTTTGATAAGCTGTAAAATATAATTTCGTTTTATTGACTTTTCTTTCATCGTTTCCCCATTTATATATTTCTCTAAAAGATACGGTTCCCCTTTCTATCTATCTCTTTCCAAACCACTTTCTCAGGGAAACTGTAACAATATTTAGAAAGCCGTCTCTTAATCACTTCCATCTCTTTGGAATATCCGTCAAATTTCTTCCATAGCATCGTATTTCCCGCTGAAATCTGGGGCTTGAAATATTTCTTTTTATTTACATGTCTTTCCTCATCTATTCCATAATGGATAAAAATTTTTCTCTTTGTCTCTTCATAATCATAAATCATATCTTCAAATTGAATAAATAAGGTACTCTCCTGATAATTCTCTCTCTCATAGATACTTCTTGTCCACAAATACCAGGAGCAAAATTCATTCACATCTTTTACCGGCATGATACGTGCCCCCAGACGTTCCCGTCCCAAAATAAAAAGATCCCTCGGATCCCTTTCAACAATAATCACTCTTATATCATCAAAATAGCGTTCATATCTTTCTATGTTAGACGGCGGTACCAGCTGATCTAAAAATATGTCTCTTTTTCCTTCTTTATTAATGCTTTTTACAACCCGGCCTGTAAATATTCTTGTGGCAGACAAAAATTCTTCCTCGTCTGTAGTCCCTAAATATGCAGTTTCATTTATAGGAAGAAGCGTTGCTCTCCCTAAGGGAAAATTTAATCTTCTACATAATATTTTTCTTATATTCCGGTAAGTACTGTCCATAACATAGAATAGCTTTCCTCTTTCATAAACATCATAATGCCATATTCCACGATAACGAAGTTTTGTTATTGCATTAACATACTCATTTACGAACGGAAGAATTTCACACCCCAAATGCTTTCTATAACGCCGGATAAAATACACATGATCTAACATATTCATCATTTTCATAATCAAGGTTCAAAGCAGCTACCACTGTATCACCTTTTAAATTCATCCCCTTAACACCGCTTGCCTTAACTCCGACTAACGGAATTTCTGAAGTAGAAAAGATAAGTGTATACCCATGATCTGTTGTAAGCATCATATCTTTCTTCTCTTCAAAGCAAGCACTAATAACAGCATCATCCCCCTTTAATTTCATACAGACAGTAGGTTTAGAATATCGTTGTAATTTAAAGTCCTTAAGTGCACTTCT
>OFFT01000484.1_pt1 | contig 28893 bp, 28 predicted proteins | sample 1521581 | NCBI WGS metagenome assembly OFFT01 (sample SAMEA3504084, study PRJEB24116) | mouse gut metagenome | biome: mouse gut; feature: mouse-associated habitat; material: faeces | place: Denmark | collected 2011
GGAACCGGGAAACGTAGCCATGTGGTGGCTGGGATGCACCGGCGTGTGGTTTAAGACTCCGGCGGATACGAATATCACCATTGATCTGTGGTGCGGGAATGGAAAGCGCACGCATGGGGATGGAAAAATGAAAGCCGGACATCAGATGGCAAACATGTGCGGCGGAAGGGCAATGCAGCCGAATCTGCGGAATGTGCCCTTTGTTATCGACCCGTTTGCTTTTCATAAGGTGGATGCAGTTCTTGCCACCCATTATCATCAGGATCATATGTCGGCGGAGTGGGCTGCCCATGTGATACAAAGCGGGATGACTACAACGGATGAGAACGGAAAGGAAATCCCGGTGCCGTTTATCGGCCCGAAGAAATCGGTGGAGACCTGGATGAAGTGGGGCGTTCCTGCGGAGCGCTGCATTACGGTAAAGCCGGGAGACGTCATTAAGATTAAGGATTTGGAGATTGTGGCCTTAGACAGCTTTGACCGCACCTGTATCGTGACAACCGATGATACGAGTGAGAACCGAGAAGAACTGACGGGAGTTTGTCCGACCGATATGGATGATAAGGCGGTGAATTATCTCGTTAAGACTCCGGGCGGAAATATTTATCACTCCGGCGATTCTCATTTCTCCATCTACTTTGCAAAGCACGGCAAGGATTATGATATTGATGTGGCGTTTGGCTCCTTTGGCGAGAATCCCATTGGCATGCAGGATAAGATGACTTCCATTGACATTCTCCGCATGGCGGAAAATCTTCAGTGCAAGGTTGTAGTTCCCATTCACTGGGATGTGTGGACGAATTTCCAGGCGGACTGCGAGGAGATCAAGATGCTGTACGATTTCAAGAAGGATCGCAATGAGTACAAATTCCATCCGTTCTTCTGGCAGGTAGGCGGAAAGTACACCTATCCCCAGGATAAGGATAAGATTTATTACCATCACAGGAGAGGATTTGAGGACTGCTTTGAGCATCCCCAGAATATTCCCTTCCGTTCCTGCCTGTAAATTAAGAAAGAAGGAGAAAAGCTGTGTTAAGAGAATTTGTAGAGATGAATCATTATCTCTTTGCCCGGGAGGCAAAGGACTGGGAGGAAGCCATTTTGATGAGCTGCAAATCCCTGGAGGCAGACGGAACGGTTGGCTCCAATTACGGGCAGGATATTGTGGAATGTGTCCGCAAGTACGGGCCTTACATTGTGATTATGCCAAACGTGGCTATGCCTCATTCCCAGGAAGGCGCAGTGGGCGTCAACAAGACGGCGATTGGCTTTATGAAGCTGGAGAAACCGGTCAGCTTCGATCCGGAAGATCCGGAGAAGGATGCGCGGCTGTTCTTTACACTGGCTTCCTGCAACCCGGAGCAGCACTTAAACAATATGATGCGTCTGTCGGAGATGCTGATGAACGAGGAGCTTGTGACAGAACTTCTGGAGGCAAAAGGGCCGGATGACTTGCTGAAGCTTCAGGAGAAGTATCTGGACGGAAAAAACGAATAGTTTAACTAAGGGAGGATTTGTATGAATTTTTTGATGAATGCGTGGTCATATTTTGCTACAAATATTTTGCAGCAGCCGGCATGGATGATCGGCTTGATTGTTCTGCTGGGCTATGTGCTTCTGAAGAAACCCTGGTATGATGTGTTGGGTGGCACCATCAAAGCTGTAGTAGGCTACATGATTCTGGCTGTGGGTTCCGGCGGACTGGTAAGCAATTTCCGGCCGGTACTGGTAGGACTGAAGGATCGCTTTAACCTGGACGCCATGGTTATTGACCCATATTTCGGCCAGAACGCAGTGACTGCAGGTGTGGAAGAGGTTTTTGGAAAATCCTTCTCCCAGGTGATGATGCTCCTGCTGATTGCGTTTATCGTAAACATTCTGCTGGTACGTTTCAGCAAACTTACGAAACTGCGCGCCTTGTTTACCACAGGGCATGTACAGGTCCAGCAGGCATCTACCGCATATTGGCTCATCCTGTTTGCCCTTCCGGCGCTGGCTTCCAGCAATAACAACACGGCGATTCTCATCGTTATGGCGCTGGTTCTCGGCTGCTACTGGGCAGTGGGCTCCAACCTGACCATCAAACCCACCCAGGAACTGACGGACGGCGCAGGCTTCTGCCTGGCGCATCAGCAGATGTTTGCAGTAGCCTTGTTCTCCTGGATTGCGGAGAAGATGGGAAAAGGCAAGGACGGCAAGAAAGAGTCCAAGAAGCTGGAGGATTTGGAACTTCCGGGATTCATGTCTATGTTTAACGAGAATATGGTATGTACGGCATTACTGATGATTCTGTTCTTCGGCGCGATTTTGCTGCTTCTGGGCCGTGATTACCTGGTGGAAGCCGGATTCCTGGGAGAGAATGCAAGCTTTTTGTTCTACATCCTGACTACCTGTCTGAACTTTGCCGTATATCTGGCGATTCTGCAGTTGGGTGTCCGCACCTTTGTAACGGAGCTGACCAATTCCTTCCAGGGTATTGCCAATAAACTTCTTCCCGGTTCCGTACCCGGTGTTGACTGTGCGGTATCCTACGGCTTTGGTTCTCCCAACGCAGTGCCTATCGGATTTCTGGCAGGCGCAGTGGGACAATTCCTGGCAATCGGCGCATTGATTCTTTTGAAGAGCCCCGTGCTTGTAATTGCAGGATTTGTTCCGGTATTCTTTGACAATGCGACGATTGCGGTGTATGCTAATAACAAGGGCGGTCTTAAGGCAGCAATCATCTTGCCGTTCATCTCCGGACTCTGCCAGGTATTCGGCTCTGCGGTTATCGCAAGCTGGGTTGGAATGGCAGCCTACGGGGGATACTTAGGCATGTGGGACTGGGCGGTAGTATGGCCGGTGTTCACGGTTCTGATGAAGTATTTAAGCTATGTGGGCCTTGCGGTTGTGGTTGTCGCGCTCCTGGCGATTCCCCAGATGCAGTACAGGAAGGACAAAGAAGGTTATTTCTTGATGACAGAAGATTACGAGGCATACAAGGAGCTGAAGGCTAAGAAAGGCTGATTAAACTGCTGTTATAATTTAAGATATTGGAGGAAAAAAAGAGATGTTGAACATTTTAGTTTGCTGTGCAAATGGCGCAGGGACAAGTCTGATGATGAAGATGACCACGGAGAAGGTGATAAAGTCTCTGGGGCTGAAAGTAGGAAAGCTGCATCATTGTTCCTTATCTGAGGGCAAGAGTGCTGCAAGCCAGTTTGATGTGGTTTTCTGTCCGCTGAATTTTATTTCGATGTTTAAGGATGCGGAAAAAAAGGGAACGACCGTCATTGGCCTGAAGAATGTAATGTCTCAGGCTGAGATGGAGGAGAAATTGAAAGAATCCGGCGTTCCTCTGGATTAAGCGGCTGAAAAAAAGAAAGCGAGGGGTTATTCTCGGAATCCGGTGGGATTTTGGGGATAACCCTTGTATTCATGACAGTAGAAAGAGCGCAGAGCGTTCTTTTTGCTGTCTGCGGCTTAGAAACCTTTGTGGCGGGGAGGGGAAAACCATGAAGATGAGTCGTTCGATTGTAAACAGCCGGAGAGAAAAAGTATTGGAAATCGTTCGTGAAAACGGCGATGTGACGGTGAATCACCTGGCGGAGAAATTCCAGGTATCTCCCTTGACTATTCGGAGGGATCTCCAATTTCTGGAAGATCACAGGCTGCTGGAGCGCTTTTACGGAGGCGCCCGGAACAGCAATCAGGTTGGCGAGGGCAATGGGGAGAACCCAAGACTTTTCCGGAAGGAGAAAATCGCCAGATACGCGGCGAGTCTGGTAGAAGACGGAGACAGTATTTTTATTAATACCAGCTCGACGGCCCTGGCTATGGTAAAGTACATTACCAGCAGAAATGTAACGATTATAACAAATAACGGAAATATTATCAATGAAAAAAATCCATCCCAGGCTACGGTAGTCCTGCTGGGCGGAGAGCTCCGCTATGTGAAGGGTGCAATGGTAGGAGATTTTGCCATGAATAACCTGACACAGGTGACAGCGCGAAAAAGCTTTATGGGATGCGGCGGGCTCTGCCCGGATACAGGGATGACAACGGAACTGCTCAATGAGGTCAATCTGAATCAGATGATGTTTGAACGGGTCAGCAAGGCGTCCTACATTTTGGCGGACTGTTCCAAGTTCGGGAAGAGAAGCAGCTTTGTTTCCTGTCCGCCGGAACTGATCGCCAATATCATTACGGATAAGGATGCACCCATACAGCTGGTCCGGGAGTTCCGGGAAAGAGGCGCCTGGGTACACCAGGTAGATTAGGAGAATACAATGAAAATTAACAAAATCAGGACACATGAACTGGAGAAATGCTATTCCATCTGTCCCCTGTCTTACAATGGGGCGGAACATCTGCTGGTTGCGGCGGAGAAGGTAAATAAGTGTCTGATGTTTGATTTGGACGGGAACTTGGAGGAGACTGTCTGGGAAGGACCGGGCGGCACCATGACTATGGTGCAGGTTCCGGGCAGCAACGGGGAATTTCTTGCCACTCACAAGTTCTACTCCCCCAATGATTCCAAGGAGGCAAAGATTGTTCTGGCCTCTCCCAGGGGAAAAGACGACTGGGAGATCCGGACTATGGCAGAGCTTCCTTTTGTACACCGCTTTGATGTACTGACTGCCGGCGGTGTGAACTATCTCATTGCCTGCACGCTGAAGTCCGGCCATGAGGAGAAGGATGACTGGAGCAGTCCGGGAAAAATCTGGGTGGGAGAACTTCCGAAAGATTTAAGCAGCGTAGATGGGGAGCATCCCCTGAAACTGACGTCGCTGAAGGAAGGCCTTCTGAAAAACCACGGGTACTGCCGGGTAGAAGAGGCGGATGGTGTCTGGGCGGCGGTGGCTGCGGACAACGGGATTTTCAAGGTGACGCCTCCTTTGGCACAGGGCGGCAGCTGGAGTGTGGAGACCCTTACGGGAGATGCGGCCAGCGATATGACCTTTGCGGACTTTGACGGGGATGGGGAGTTGGAGATGCTGGTGATGACTCCCTTCCATGGAGATACGGTTAAGATTTATAAAAAGGTGGAGGGAGCATATACCTGTATTCATACCTTTGAGGAGTCTTATGAATTTGCCCACGGCATTTGGGGAGCGGAAATCTATGGGAAGGGTGCGGCCATTATCGGCCACCGGAAAGGACGCAGGGATCTGCTGGCATGTACTTATGACGGAAGCGGTTATGTGATGGAAGTCCTGGACAGTGACGTAGGACCGGCTAATGTGCGGGTGTACCCAAAAGATGGCAAAGCGGGCCTGGTGTCCACCAACCGGGAGATTGACGAGATTGCTTTCTATGAGATCGAAAGCCTGTAGGGCGGGAAGGATGCTGAAATGAGTGCTTATACAATCGGTTTATATGAGAAAGCCATGCCCAAAGATCTGACCTGGAAGGAGAAACTTACGGCGGCGAAGGAGGCTGGCTATGATTTCGTGGAAATCAGTATTGATGAGACGGATGAAAAACTGGCGCGTCTGGAGTGGACGAAGGAGGAGCGTCTGGAGTTGGTAAAGACCATGTATGAGGAGGGGATTCCTATCCGCACCATGTGTCTGTCCGGCCACCGGAAATACCCCATCGGCAGCAGCGACCCGGCCGTATGTGCCCGAGGGATGGAGATTATGGAGAAAGCCATCCAGCTGGCCGATGATCTGGGCGTGCGCATTATCCAGCTTGCAGGTTATGACGTTTATTATGACGAGTCCACGCCGGAGACAGTGGCCCGGTTTGGGGAGAACCTGAAAAAATGTACCTGGATGGCAGCCAAAGCAGGGGTTCTTATGGGTTTTGAAACCATGGAAACAGAGTTTATGAATACCTGCGGGAAATCCATGAATTATGTAAAACAGATAAATTCTGTGTATTTGAACGTTTATCCCGACTGCGGCAATATCAACAATGCGGCGCTTTCCTATGGAACGGACGTACAGGAGGATTTAGGAAGCTGTCAGGGGCATATTGTAGCTATGCACCTGAAAGAGACGGTTCCGGGTAAATTCCGGGATATGATGTACGGAGAGGGCCAGGTAGATTTCCCGGCCATGATTGATACGGCCTGGGCTATGGGAGTACGGAAATTTGTAACGGAATTTTGGTATCTGGGCAAGGAGAACTGGAGAGAGGATCTTTCCTTTGCCAACCGTACCATGCGGGCATTATTGGATAAAAAGGAGAATGAATAGAAATGTTGGAAGAATTAAAAAAACAGGTTTATGAAGCAAATATGGAGCTCCCCAGAAGAGGGCTGATCACTTATACATGGGGAAATGTCAGCGGAATCGATCGGGCATCCGGCTTGTTCGTAATCAAACCCAGCGGTGTGGATTACGATGAGCTTAGGCCGGAAGATATGGTGGTGATGGATTTGGACGGCAATAAGGTGGAGGGTGATTACAATCCTTCTTCCGACACGCCTACCCATCTGGAACTCTATAAAGCATTTCCGGAGGTAGGGGGAATTGTACACACCCATTCTCCCTGGGCTACCTCCTGGGCTCAGGCAGGGCGCAGTATTCCCTGTTACGGAACCACCCATGCAGACTATTTCTACGGGGAGATTCCCTGTGCCAGGAGTCTCACGGAAGAGGAGATTAACGGGGAGTATGAGAAGAACACGGGCCTTGTGATTATCGAAACCTTCCGGGGAAAGAATCCCATGCACATTCCCGGCGTTCTCTGCACCAACCACGGTCCCTTTACCTGGGGCAAGGATGCAGACAATGCCGTACACAACGCAGTGGTTCTGGAGGAAGTGGCGAAGATGGCCTGCCGCACGGAGCTTCTGAAGCCGGGCGTGGCTCCGGCGCCCCAGGTAATTCAGGATAAGCACTTCCTGAGAAAGCATGGGGCAAATGCTTATTACGGGCAGATTAAGAGATAAAAAATGCAAGAGCCTTGCGAAGAGATTTCGCAGGGCTCTTTTGGCGCGGTCCAAGGGGCTGGTATTTTCTGTCAGGGGAGTTTTGAAAATATGGCCCGGACTTGATTTTCCCCATCCCGGAGCCGTATCTGTATTTTCTCAGAGTGATTCTCTCCTGCCGTAACGGCGGAGCCGGAGACCTCCCATCCCTAAAAAATAAATCCGTCTGAAGCTTCAGCCGTAAGGGTTAAGGGGTAATCCGTATAATAATTCCCGGTCCATTCCCCGGCCTCCAAATCCGGCGTCAAAGTGTTCAGTGTTACGCTTCCTCCCTGCGGCATGTTTGAGGAGAGGGAGAGGGGTACAAGGCTGCCCTCCAGGGAAAAGTGTTCGGCAAGGCAGGGGACAATGGCTTCGTAACGGTTTGTAAAGAACTGGCGCAGTTCCCCTATCTGTTCATGGAAAGGAAGATCTGCAGGATTGGTGTTCCATCTGGCATAGCTTTTGTCCGCGCTGCCGGCATACCGGGATTCTATGGAATCCAGCAGAGCCAAGGCTTTGGAGGCCCGGAAATTTTCGTTTGCCAGATCCATAAAAGTGAGTACAAACTGTTGGCGGAAGGCTTCGCTTTCCATCAGGGCAGGCATGGGATCGTCGTCCAGGAAACCGCAAGGGGCGAAACCGGCATGCTCGGTAAAGGAGTCAATGGCGTAGGCAGGCGTATCGGGAAGCTGGATGCCCACTCCCAGGGAGGAATCCAGATCATAGAGCATCCATCGCCATTTCCCGTCGCCGTACCTGCTGCCGTCGGGAGCAGTGGTCTGCCAGGTAAAAACATTGCCGCCCAAGGGCTTGCTGTCTGTGTTGCCTATATAAATGTTGATACACATCCAGTCAATAAAACTCTGCATATCCATCTGTTCCAGAAGGCGTTCATAGATTTCCGGATCAGACATGTCCAGGGTTAGATAGTCACGCAGTTCCCGGAATCGGGAAATATCTTCCGGTTTACCGTCCTGGACTTCCCGGGTCGCTTTGATAAGAAGGATATTTTCCGGGTCCAGATGGTAAATGTTCCCTATCCATTCGGCGGAGTATTTTTCCATCAGATAGTACATGCCCCAGTATTCCCCGTTGAGAAATACCTGGCAGGGGAGATACTGCTGGACGGCAGCTTCCCGGTCTTTCACCAGGGAAAAGAAAAATACCTTTTTCAGATCCTGGCCCGTATTTAGAATTATATCAGAAGAGGAAAATTCATTTTCAAAAAAATCGGGAGTGAAAGTTTTAGCCCCATAGCGGCTGCGGGAAAAGAGGGAAAAGCTTTTCTGGGGGAAGCTCCGGGATTCGTTTCCCCGGATGCGGACTCCGCATTCCTGAGCGAAGGATAGGGAGTGATCCGCATCGAAAAAATCCAGATGGGCGGTCCGCTCGGAATCCGCTCCGGAAAGGTTGTAGTTGGTGTAGTCGAGAAGCTGTGTCCAGATCATGTCCGGGGAAACCAGGAGGGCGTTCCGGGCATCGTCATACCGGGAACCCAGGACATAGATACCTCTGTCAGAGCCGAAAAGATCTTCCGGCTCTGCGGTGATAGAGAGAATGGAAATATTATCATAGCCTTCTTTTTCGCAAAAGCCTATAAAATAGGAGGCTGTGACGGTATTGCTGTAATTGCCCTTTTCGTCAAAGGCGGCGGCACGCAGAATTACGGCTTTATCCACAGGATCAGAGGGGGCTGCATAAGCGGAGATAGGGGCAGCAATATCCTCCCGGGCAGAGTACAGGTTTTCCGAAAGGCTGGGATCGGATAGGATCAGCGGTTCCGTGAAAATAGGGGAATCAAAGGAAGGCTCGCTTCCGTCCAGGGTATAGCGGACGGTAAAGCCCTCTGGTGAAGAGAGGGTAAGGGAGAGGGAGGTCTCGTAGAAACCGCTTTCTGCCGACAATACAGGTTCGTTTAAAACAAGAGTAGAAATACCGTTGGAACATCCGGGAGAAGGGCGCATAGCAGCAAACTCTTTCCCGCCGTCTTCCTTCCGGGCGTATACGGCATTGGGAGGAAGGGACGGAAGAAAGACGGAGTCTGCCAGAAACAGGCGGAGGGGACTTCCGGAAGGTTCTTCACAGTAGCAGAGATACAGGGATTCTTCCCCGGAGAGACGGAAAGGCAGCGATGGGCAGCATTCCTCCTCCGGGGATTTTGCAGTACCGGAGGCGTACAGCACATAATAGCCGCCGGGTTCGATTACGTCCTCTGGCAGAGGAGCCAGAGTGTAATTCTTTTTTGTGTCGGAAAGGTACATGTTTTCCAGGGAGATTTCCTGGTCCGTAGGATTATAGAGCTCAATATAGTCTTCATATGAGGTATAGCCTTCCGTGTCCGTACCTGGATTGCGGGTGCAGACTTCATTGATGCAAAGGCGAAGGGCTGGATTTGCCGTCTGCCCGGCTACATAGTTTTCCATCAGAAAAAAGGCCGGAAAGAACAGCATGCCTGACACAAGAATAACCAGAAATCTCCAATTTCGTTTTCGGAATGAAGAGAGTTTCATGCTTCGTCCTCCTCAAACAAAAGTATTTCTTCGTTTGATACGGCATACCAGCATGTGTCTCCCGGCTCCAGCCCGGCACGTCCCCCGGTTCCGTCGGTGAGATCGCGGATCAGCCCGGACAAGGCGGCGCAGGGAACCAGAATATCCAAAGAAACCGCATCCGTATAATCGGACTGGAGTATGGGAATTTTGCGCTGTCCCAGGAGATATTGGACTTTGCCGAAATCGTTGTAGTCGGTATGTATTCTAAGATGTGTTCCCCTGTGTTTGTCCAGAATCACAGCCTGGCGCAGTCCCTCCTGGACGGCTTTGGAATAAGCGCGTACCAGGCCGCCGGTTCCCAGGAGTGTGCCGCCGAAATATCGTGTAACCACGACGGCGGTGTCGTGGATATCTTCGCCCAGGAGTACATCCAGCATGGGCCTTCCTGCAGTTCCCGCCGGCTCTCCGTCGTCGCTGCACCGGGTGAGCTGGTGCCTGCTTCCGATGGTGAAAGCGGTGCAGTTGTGGGAGGCATCCCAATACTGTTTTCTGCATCCCTCAATAAATTTCAGGGCGTCTTCTTCTGTTTTTACAGGTGCGACGGTAGCAATAAAACGGGATTTTTTTTCAATAATTTCCCCTACGCCAGGAGCATGGGAGAATTTGTATGTTTCTTGCATAGGATTCCTTTCAGGAAGCCTGTCCTTCCTCCCGGGTTATCATATCATCCACGATTTCCAGAAGGCAGACGGGTGTAACTGCATTCTGGATGAGCTGCTTTAGCACCTGGCGGGTAAAAAGTTCTGAGTCGGAGACCGGGGGCGTGCTTTCGGTCTCTTCTACCCCGGGGTGTTCGGCGATGGATTTCTTGATACAGATGCGGTAGAGAGGGGCTGCGGACTGGGGCGGTTCCTCCTCGATCAGGTAGTATTTCAGATTCAGCAGGGTTCCTTTTTCGTCTGCAACAGAGCGTGTCTCAATCAAAAATTCCTTTTGCATCATACTCTCCTTTTCACTTGCTGGGTTTTGAAAGTATTATACAGGACAATGTTTGAGAAGCGTGTCGAAAGCTGTCGCAGGAATTAAAAACATTATAAAGAATGCTTAGGAAAAACGCAAGAAATTGTGAATTTTAATTTTACCCTTTATTTGAGGGATACTTTTTGCTATAATAAGGGGATATAAGAGGAGGCTGTAAAATGAATTATGGAAAACGTGGAACTTCCAAGAAACAGAAGTCTGTGAACTCCAAAGCCGCAAAAGTAAGTAAAAAAGCAAGTGTATTATTTATAAAAGCGTTTCTCGTTTGTATGCTGGCCGCCGGCGTGGTGGTGCTGTGTGCGGGGCTGGGTGTTGTTAAGGGCGTCCTGGACAATGCGCCGGATATTGACAGTGCCAGTGTAATCCCGAGAGGATATAAATCCGTCATCAAAGATGCAGAAGGTAATAAGACGGCCGAGCTGATTACAGCAGGTTCCAACCGGATCTGGGTAGATATTGAGCAGATTCCGGAGCATGTGCAGCAGGCGTTTGTGGCTATTGAAGACCAGCGTTTTTATGAACACAACGGAATTGACTTAAAGGGTATGCTCCGTGCGGGCGTCCGTGCCATAGCCAGCGGCTTTAAGAAGACGGAGGGAGCCAGTACCATTACCCAGCAGCTTTTGAAGAATAATGTGTTCGACTTTATGAGTGAGAGTACGCCGGCGGAGAAAATCGAGAGAAAGCTTCAGGAGCAGTATCTGGCGGTAAAGCTGGAAGAGATTATGACCAAGGATGAGATCCTGGAGGCATATCTGAACACCATCAACTTAGGACAGAACAGCCTGGGAATCCAGGCGGCGGCCAACCGCTATTTCAACAAGGATGTCAGTGAACTTACCATCTCGGAGGCGGCGGTGATTGCCGGAATTGCCAAGAATCCCGTAGGCAATAACCCGGTGAGCTACCCGGAAGAGAACCGGGAGCGGCGGGAGACGGTACTGAATTATATGCTGGAACAGGAATTTATCAGCCAGAGCGAGTATGACGAGGCTATGGCGGACGATGTGTATGCCCGGATTCAGAATACCAATGAGATTACGGGCGTGGCCGAGGTGTATTCCTATTATGTGGATGCAACCATTGAACAGGTGCTTCATGATCTGCAGGAGATCAAAGGGTACAACTCCCAGCAGGTCTACAATCTGGTCTATAACGGCGGCCTGACCATTGAGACGGCGCAGGATCCGGCGATTCAGAAGATCATGGATGAGGAGATGGCCAACGAGGAGAACTATCCTCAAAATGTTTATGTGGGACTGGACTATGCCCTTACGGTGGTGAAGCCGGACGGGGAGCAGATCAATCACAGCACCCAGATGTTTGAGAAATATTTTAAAGAAAACGAGCGCTCCAATTTCGAGGCTTTGTTTGACACGGAAGAGGATGCCCTTGCCCATATTGAAACTTATAAGGCTGCGGTAGTAGGACCGGAGGATACGGTCTATGAGCGGATTGATATGACTCCCCAGCCCCAGGCCTCTATGGTAGTTATGGATCAGGCAACCGGGTATGTGAAGGGAATTGTAGGGGGACGGGGAGAGAAAACCGTGAGCCTTTCCCTGAACCGGGCGGTGGATACGACCCGTCAGCCGGGATCTACCTTTAAGCCAGTGTCTACCTATGCGCCTGCTCTGGATACGGCGGGTATGACCCTTGCCACCACTCAGTTTGACGCTCCTTATAATTATGCGAACGGAAGGCCGGTGCGGAACTGGAACGGCGAAGCATATCAGGGTTGGACTTCCATCCGCAAGGGAATCGAACAGTCCATGAATATTTTGGCTGTGAAGACGCTGACCGATATTACCCCGGCCCTGGGTATTACCTATTTGGAGAATCTGGGGATTACCACCATGCAGAAGGAGACCGTGAACGGGTTGAATGACTATACCCAGGCCATGGCCCTGGGAGGTATCACCAATGGCGTGACCAATCTGGAACTGACGGCAGCTTATGCTACTATCGCCAACGGCGGTGTCTACACGAAACCGGTGCTGTATACCAGGATTTTGGATCACGACGGGAATGTTTTGATTGACAATACCCAGCCGAAAACCAGGACCGTGCTGAAGGACAGCACGGCATGGCTGCTGACCAGTGCCATGAAGGATGTAGTCAATCAGGGTACCGGAGGACGGGCCCGGTTTCCGGGGATGGCAATTTCCGGGAAAACAGGAACCACTTCGGATAACCGGGACATCTGGTTTGTGGGCTTTACGCCTTATTATACAGCCGGCGTATGGGGAGGCTTCGACAACAACCATCAGCTGGCGAATACCACCTATCATTTAACTCTCTGGAGACAGGTCATGTCCAGGATTCATGAGGAGTTGGAGAATAAGGATTTTCCCAGGCCGGATACTATTACCAGCGGCACGGTCTGCGGAGGATCCGGAAAGCGTCCCATTCCCGGCTTGTGTGACGGACTGGTGAAGAGCGAATTCTTTGCAGTCGGGACGGTTCCTACAGAGTACTGCGATATCCATCGGGTGGGAACGGTCTGCATTGAGAGCGGCCAGCTTGCTACGGATGCCTGTACCAGTATAGAAGATCGGATTATTACCTTGATGCCGGAAAATAACAGCGTATCCGGTTCCCCGCTGATTGTCAAATCCTGCGAGCTGCATCCCGGAAACGTGATCGGGGGAATTATGCAGCCCACAGAAGGCGGCGTTCCGGGCGAAATTGGAGTTCCGCCGGAGGGAGAGGGAGGCGAAGAAACGCCTCAGGAACCTGTGCCGGAAGGGTAAACAGAATAAAAAAGGAAAAGAGGAGCAGAGATTATGAAAGTCTTGTCAACAACAAAAGCACCTGCCGCGATTGGGCCCTATTCCCAGGGTTATGAGGCAAACGGATTTGTGTTTTCTTCCGGGCAGATCCCCATTGTACCGGAGAGCGGTGAGATTCCGGAGGGTATCGAAGCTCAGGCCCGCCAGAGCTGTAAAAATGTGGGAGAGATTCTGAAAGCCGCAGGGGTTGGATATGAAAATGTGATTAAAACTACTTGCTTCCTGGCGGATATGGCGGACTTTGCAGCGTTTAACCAAGTGTATGAGGAATATTTTGTTTCCAAACCGGCTAGAAGCTGCGTAGCAGTGAAAGAGCTTCCCAAAGGGGTACTGTGCGAGGTAGAGGCAGTTGCCGTGAAATAAAGAAAGAAGAATACAAAAGAAAAAACAGGAAGGAGTTTAAGCTCCTTCTTGTTTTTGTATGGTGGCTTCTTCTATTTGGTGATTGTGAATCCGGCTCACATGGATAAGCAGATCGGAAGCTTCCAGATCGATTTCCTGCCCGTCGTCGGGAACCTGTCCCAAGGTGTTGAAGACCAGGCCTGTGAAGGTGTCGTACATCTCGCGGTTTAGCATGACACCTATGGCTTTCTCCAGGGATTCCAGCTCCACGTTTCCGCAGATCTTCCATAGATTGGAGTCCAGCCGTATGATTTTAGGAGAAAGTGTCTTTTTATCCGCTTCTTCTGGTTCCAAATCCCCTACAAGCTGTTCCACCAAATCTTTCAGTGTGACAATGCCTATCATGCCTCCGTATTCGTCCAGGACCACGGCCATAGAGTGACGGCCCTTTTTCATATTGCGGAACAGTATGTCGGCCTTTACATTTTCAGGAACAAAGTAGGCGGGCCGTACAGCAGAGGCAAGCACTTGTTCGCGGCTTTTGTCGGCCAGCCGGAAATAATCCTTGGTGTGGAGGATGCCGATAATATGATCTTTAGAGTCTTCGCAGACCGGATACAAAGAGAAGCGGTTTTCATAGATGGTCCGGTTCCATTCCTCCATGGATTCCTCCATCCAGAGCAGGGTGACTTCTGTTCGGTGGATGGCGATTTCTTCTGCGGTCATATCGTCAAATTTAAAGACGTTCTGGATGAATTCCTGCTCTTCCTGATCGATGGCGCCTTTTTTGCTTCCCGCATCTACCATCAGGAGGATTTCTTCTTCACTGACAGGATCGTCTTCTTCATTGGGATCGATACGGAGCAGACGGAGAATGGTGTTGGTGGAGAGGGAAAGGAACCAGACGACCGGAGCGAAGAGCGTGGAAATGACGCTGATAAGACCGGACATGGCGAGAGCCAGAGATTCTGCCTTTTTCATGGCCAGGCGTTTGGGGACCAGTTCCCCAAAGACCAGGGTAAAATAAGAGAGAATTAAAGTAATGAGGATCAGGGAAACCGTTGCCAAGGTGGAGCGTGAGAGGGGGATTCCGAGATCAAAGAGCCAGTCGGCCAGGGTGCCGGAAAAATTGTCCGCCGCAAAAGCGCTGCCCAGAAAGCCGGACAGGGTAATTGCCACCTGGATGGTAGCCAGGAACCTGGCGGGACGGCTGGTCAAAGCCGCAAGCCGCTGGGCTTTTTTGTTGCCCTGGGAAGCCAGCTTTGCAATTTTCTGCTCGTTGATGGAGATTACGGCAATTTCCGCGCAGGCAAAAACGGCGTTCAGGGCGATGAGAAAAAGCTGCAGCAAGAGCATGAAGATACCTCTTTGGGGGTCTGCGGTACACCCGCAGAAATCTGTGTGTTATCCACATTATAAGAAAAGCCGGAAAGCTTGTCAAGCGCCTGCGGGATGCGGTATGATGCAGCGGGAACTTTGACAAGGCGACAAATGCCAAATAAAATAATAAATAAAATCAGAAAAAGTACTTGCTTTTTTGGAAAAGATATGTTATATTAATATTCGCTGAAAAACAAAGGGCTATCGCCAAACGGTAAGGCAACGGACTCTGACTCCGTCATTTCAAGGTTCGAATCCTTGTAGCCCTGCTTGAAACCCCGGTGGAGAGATCCGCCGGGGTTTTGTAATTTTTACCACACGGGAATATTTTTGCGGCCTTTTTTATTTTATTTCTTTTTTATTTGTGTTAAAATACCATTCAGAGGTGAAAAACAATGTATTCATTCAACAGCAGGATCCGCTACAGCGAAGTGGGCGGGGACAAACTTTTATCACTGAATGGAATTATAAACTATTTTCAAGACTGCAGCACGTTTCAGTCGGAGGAACTGAACGTTGGAGTGGGCGTGCTGGAAGAGCAGCACCGGATCTGGGTGCTTTCTTCCTGGCAGATTGTGGTGGAGCGCTATCCGGCACTCTGTGAAGAGGTCCGGATCTCTACCTGGCCTTATTATTTTCAGGGCTTCTGCGGATACCGGAATTTTACTATGAAAGATTCCAAGGGAGAGCTTTTGGCGTATGCCAATTCCCTCTGGAGTTTTCTGGACACGGACACCGGAAGGCCGGTACGCGTACCGGAGGAGATCGAGAAGGTTTATGTGTTGGAAGAAAAGCTGGATATGAATTATGCTTCCCGGAAAGTGCCGATGCCCAAAGAGGGGGAAACGAAAAAACCTTTTGCCGTGCAGCAGCATCACTTAGATACGAATCACCACGTAAACAACGGACAATACATCCAGATGGCCCGGGAATATGTCCCGGAGCAGTTTCCCATCCGGCAGATGCGGGCTGAGTATAAGAGATCTGCCGTGCTGGGTGATATGATTTATCCGGTGGTAGAAGAGGAAGAGGGAAGGTACTGCGTGGCCCTCTGTGATGATCTGGGACGTCCCTACGCGGTCGTGGAACTGGTGTAAAAACAGCATATTTCCGGAGAGTGCCAGAAATATACGGAACTTTAGTTAGGAGAAACGGATATGATTGAACTGGGGAAAAAGCAGCAGCTGCGGATTGTGAAAAAAGTAGAATTCGGCGTATATCTGGCGGAAGAGGAGAATGCGCAGGAGCGGGTTCTGCTTCCTGCAAAGCAGGTGCCGGAAGGGAGCAAGGCGGGGGACTGCCTTACGGTTTTTGTGTATAAGGATTCCAGGGACCGGCTGATTTCCACTACGCGGGAGCCTAAGGTAGAGTTGGGCGGTACGGCCCTTCTGCGGGTGGCAGAGGTGGGGAAAATAGGAGCTTTTCTGGATTGGGGGCTGGAAAAGGATCTGCTGCTTCCCTTCCGGGAACAGACACGGCGTGTCCGGGAGGGGGAGGAAGTGCTTGCGGCGCTTTATGTGGATAAAAGCGGACGCCTTTGTGCCACCATGAATGTCTATGAGTATCTGGAAATGAATTCTCCGTACCGGAAAGATGAGCGGGTAACGGGGCGGATTTATCAGATCAGCCGGGAGTTTGGGGCCTTTGTGGCGGTGGATGACCGCTACAGCGGCTTGATTCCCCGCCGGGAGTTTTTTGGAAATGCGCAGATTGGGGATATCATAGAAGCCCGCATAACGGAAGTGAAAGAAGACGGAAAGCTGAACTTAAGCCTGCGCGAGAAGGCTTATCTGCAGATGGATGAGGATGCTGCTTATATTCTCCGGGTTCTGGACGAGTATGACGGCGTGCTTCCCTTTCATGACAGGGTCTCTCCGGAAATCATTGAGCGGGAGCTGCACCTTAGTAAAAATGCGTTTAAAAGAGCGGTGGGCAGGCTGCTGAAGGAAGGCAAAATAGAGATAACCGAGAAACGGATTCTCAGAAAATGATAAAAAACTAACAAAAATGCGAAAGTTGGAAAAAAGTTCTTCCCAAATCAGAGGATTGCGGTTATAATGATGGGGAAGAAAGGAGTGAAAGAAAAGATGAAAGTTCAAAACATTTCAAACATCGAGAAGTTCTTTGAGGTAGTAGACAGCTGCAAAGGAAGAGTAGAGCTGGTTACAGGCGAAGGTGACAGACTGAATCTGAAGTCCAAACTGTCCCAGTATGTGTCCATGGCGAACATCTTCTCCAACGGTGAGATTCCGGAGCTTGAGATCATTGCGTACGAAAAAGACGATATCGACAAATTAGTTTCATTCATGATCAATGGTTAGGTAAAACGAGGTAATGGTTCCTGAGGGAGCGGTTGCCTCGTTTTTTAAATTCAGGAAAGCCCAAAGAATCTGTCAAAGATTCTTTTTTTTGTACACGAAATAAAGTCCGATTCCGGTGAGGGCTGTCAGATAGAGCAGGAGAATAGGGATTCCCATTAGGTTGGCAGGCTCTCCGGCAGAGATGCTGCGCACCATCCGGCTGGTCTGGGACAGAGGAAGGGCTGCAATCACTTCCCGGAATCCGTGGGGGATCCGGTCTGTTGTGAAAAAGGTATTGCAGAGGTAAGCCATAGGCATAATAAAGTAGTTAGAAAAACGGGGGACATCCGCATGGTTCCTGGCCAAGAAGGAGACTACAATTCCCAATGCAGAGAAGACAGCTCCGTTCAGAAAGAGAATCAGGAAGGAAAGCAGGTTGAAGGTCAATCCTGTATCCACCGGAAGTACCAGAAAGAGGATGATTCCGCCTGCGTAGAGTCCCCTCAGGGCCCCTGCCAGAATCTGCCCGGCGATAAACTGCCACAGAGGAGTGGGCGAGATGATTACCTGGTCAAAGGCCTTCTCATAAAGCCTCTGCACATTCAGGTTTTGTGCGATGGCATTAAAACTGCCGTTCATGGTGGTGAGGGATACTACACCCGGGATCAGAAAATACAGATAAGGCTGTCCGTTCATGGTGGTGCGGATTCCCCAGCCGAAAACGATCAGGTACATCAGCGGCGCCACCAGGGCGGCCATTGTAATGCGGGAGAAATCTCTGATAAATTCTCTCCATTTTTCCCATAAAATTGTGCGGATTCCCATAATAACCTCCTTGTGAGAACTGCTTTGCATGAAACCCTGGCTGGAAGCCGCGCTAGGACAGGCGTTTGCCCGCGTATTCCACAAAGACGTCCTCCAGTGTGGTGTCCCGCAGGGTGGATTGTCCCTCCAAAGCGGACAGATAGGAGATGGCCTCCGTCCGCTGATGGAAATAATGGCTTTGGATGCCGTCCGGGTGCATTTCATCTACAGCGTAAGGGCCTAAAGCGTTGATGAGGGCTGCCGGTGTGTCCGCATTTTCCAGCTTCCCGTTGTTCATCAGAGCTACCCGCCTGCAGAGTGACTGGGCTTCCTCGATGTAATGGGTGGTCAGGAGAATGGTGAGGCCCTGTTCGTTGAGCTGGCGCAGCAGATTCCACATCTGGCGCCGGGAGAGGGCATCCATGCCTGCGGTGGGTTCGTCCAGCAGCAAAATTTCCGGCTCTGTCAGCAGGGCCCGGCAGACCATGAGTTTGCGCTTCATGCCTCCGGACAGCTTGCGTACCGTCTTGCGGCGGTGGTCCGTAAGGCCGGCAAAGTCAAGCAATTCCCGGGTACGGGAACGGATCTGTTTGACCGGCAGAAAGTAGAGCCGGCCCTGGTATTCCATAATTTCATCCATATCCATATCCTGGCGCATGGAGTATTCCTGGGTGATAACACTGACTTTCCGTTTGATGTCCTGGCGGTTCCGGGTGAGAGGTTCTCCATCTATGAGAATCTCCCCGCAGGAGGGCAGGAGAAGGGTGGAAAGCATGCCGATGGTAGTAGTCTTGCCGGCTCCGTTTGGTCCCAGAAGGCCGAAAAATTCTCCCGTTTCGATGGTCAGGTTCAGATTGTCAACGGCAGTGAAATTGTCGAAGGTTTTGGTGAGGTTTTTAATCTCAATCATCCTTTTCCTTTCGGCTCCTTTGCAATGATCAGAGAGTAGTATCCGGCGTCGTCGGGAATGGCGTCCGCGCCCCGGTAGATGTGCTCATTTTCCATTCCGCAGTTTTCTACCATTACTACGTCCCTTCCGCTTTCCAGAAGGCATTTTTTGACTTCCTGCATCTTCCGGCCGGATTTCATCAGCACATAGTTTCCCGGAAGATCAAGAGCGCTGTCCAGGCGGTGTACGGCGGGGAGGATGTGGAGCTGTTCATCCCATTCCGCCAGGGGAGTGCCTGTCCTGGCTGCAGCGGCGCAGAACGAAGTGATTCCGCTGACCAGTTCGGTTCCGTATCCCAGGGCGGCAATCCGTTTCTGGACGTAAAGGTAGGTAGAGTAGATGGTTGGATCGCCCAGGGTCAGAAAGACCACATTTTCTCCCTGTTTCAGATATCCTTCGATCTCGCGGGCGGCCAGCTCATGGCCCCGGTTCATCGTTTCCCGGTCATGGGTCATGGGCATGTCTATGGAGAGCAGGGTTTTGGAGGCCAGCTCCGGGACGGCCTGAACGGCAATGCGGTAGGCTATCGTTTCGGCAGCCACAGGGCCCGGCAGGGCAATGACCCGGTTTTCCCGGATCAGGCGGACGGATTTCAGCGTCATTAGTTCCGGATCCCCGGGGCCTACGCCTGTTCCATACAAAATTCCTGTCATAAGTATTCTCCTTCTCTGTCTGTGGTAATTCGTGCATGTGACCTATTATAGGGTGGATAAGAATATTTTTCAATATAATTTCCAACATTTTTCCGGGCGCCCTTGCATTTTTACAGGCAATGTGTTATATTACGTTCGTAGCTTCGCAGGAAGCGGGCTGCAGGTGTCATGCCGCGGTGCGGCGTGGTGAAAAGGGAAACAGGTGAAAGTCCTGTGCGAACTCGTCACTGTAAATAGGGAGCGGGATGCCATATAAGCCACTGAGAGATTGGGAAGGCGGCATCTTTGTGAGGATCTATAAGCCAGGAGACCTGCCTGCAGAAGTTTCGGAAGGATTCCACTTCCGAGGCCACGAGTAACTGGTCGCAGATGTCGGAAAATTATAAGCATCATTGCGCCCTCTTACGGATGCCTCCGGCTGCGGAAGGCATTTTTTAGTATATTTTATTAACGCTTGGACGGCCTGCGGCGTTCCAATCAGAAGGAGGAGCAACATGAGAAGAAAATTGTTACTGTTGTTGGCGGCTCTTATGGTTTTTGCCCTTTGTTTAAGCGGCTGCAAAAGCAAAGAGACAGAGCCGGCGTCAGAGCCTGCCCCGGCGGAAAATCAGGAGACTGAGGAACCGGAACAGCCGGAAGGCATTTCGGATCAGGAAGCAGCAGACAACGCAGCTGCACTGATTGACGCCATCTATGTGCAGCAGAGAACGGACGAAACAGACGCCCAGTGCGCGGCGGCAAAGGAGGCTTGGGACGCATTGACGGATGTTCAGAAAGAACTGGTGGAAGGCGAGAATGCCGATCCGGATTATTTTGGAAGAGATACCGGAGACGCCTCCAAGGACGATCCCCTGAACCAGGATGAGATTGGAGAGAATGAACTTTTGGTGGTCAGCTTTGGTACTTCTTTCAATGACAGCCGGGCTGCGGATGTAAAAGGTATTGAAGACGCCCTGAAAGCGGCTTATCCCGACTGGTCTGTGAGAAGAGCTTTTACGGCTCAGATTATTATCAATCACATTCAGGCCAGAGACGGAGAGAAAATTGACAATATGGATCAGGCTCTGGAGCGTGCGGTGGCCAACGGAGTGAAAAATCTTGTGGTGCAGCCCACGCATTTGATGCACGGCGCAGAGTATGACGAGCTGACAGAGGCTATTGAGGCATATCAGGACAAGTTTGAATCTGTGAAGATTGCAGAACCTCTTCTGGGGGAGGTCGGTTCTGACGCAACGGTTATCAACGAGGATAAGAAGGCGGTAGCAGAGGCGGTTACAGCGGAAGCTGTCAAAGATGCGGGTTACGACAGCCTGGACGCGGCCAGGGAAGACGGCGTTGCGTTTGTATTCCTGGGACATGGGACTTCCCATACGGCCAAGGTTTCCTACAGCCAGATGCAGACCCAGATGGAGGATTTGGGATATGACAATGTATTTATCGGAACGGTCGAGGGAGAGCCGGAGGAAACAGCCTGCGAAACCGTGATCGATGCGGCTGCAGAAGGAGGATATAAGAAAGTCGTTCTTCGTCCCCTCATGGTAGTAGCCGGCGACCATGCCAACAATGATATGGCCGGAGACGAGGAGGATTCCTGGAAGAGCATGTTTATGGCGTCCGGCAAATTTGACAGCGTAGATACGCAGATCGTAGGGCTTGGACAGATTCCGGCAATCCAGGATTTGTATGTGGCCCATACGGCTGCAGTTATGGAGTAGCAAGGGATAGAAAAGAATGAAGAGAAAAATCATCGGGTTGGTTTGTACGGCCGTTCTGGCCGGAGTGCTGCTGACAGGCTGTTCTGCAGGCGGCGGGGAAAATAAGGAAACTGCGCAGAGCGCAGAGGAAAGCGGGAATACGGCGCTTACGGAAGAAGAAACGGAAGCGCCGGAACGTGAACCGGCAGCACCGGCGGTTGTTTTGGAAGACGGGGTGTATACGGCAGATTTCGACACGGACAGCGGAATGTTTCATGTGAGCGAGGCTTGCGGCGGGAAGGGAACCCTGACCGTAGAGAAGGGGGAGATGATGCTTCATGTTTCCCTGGCCTCTAAGAATATTGTAAATCTGTTTCCGGGATTGGCGGAGGACGCCCGGAAGGAGGGCGCAGAGCTTTTGGAGCCGACGACAGATTCGGTTACATATAGCGACGGCATGACGGAAGAAGTATACGGATTCGACATCCCGGTTCCGGTACTGGAGGAAGAATTTGATTTGGCTCTTATTGGAACCAAGGGGACATGGTATGATCACAAGGTGATAGTTTCAAATCCCCAAAAGACGGAATAGAAACGGCTTGGCTTGCGATGATTGAAAATTTGGGGGCTGCTGCAAAAACAGAACTTTCTTTTGCGGCAGCCTCAGATTTGTATTTGCGAATGGAGAAGCGGGTATGAGAAGAGGAAAACGGTTTCATTGGATAAAGGCGGCGGCATGGGGGATTTTTCTGTGGGGAAGCCTTGCATGGTCCTGTCTGCCTGTTTGGGGTGCAGAGAAGGAAGAGGCGGGCCCTCAGGCAGCTCTGATTGAGATGGAGGATGGAGAGTATGCCATAGAGGTGAAGCTGGAAGGCGGAACCGGAAGAACTACGGTGACCTCCCCGGCCGGAATGTCCGTTATGGACGGACACGCCTACGCCCGGATCGAGTGGAGCAGTTCTCACTATGACTATATGCTGGTGGACGGGAAGAAATATCTTCCCATCCAGGAAGAAGGCTATTCCACTTTTGAGATTCCGATTACCGCTTTTAACGAGCCCGTGGAAGTTATTGCCGATACCACGGCTATGAGTACGCCCCATGAGATTACATACCAGCTGACATTTCTCTCAGAGGGAATTATGTCAAAAAATCAGACGCCCCAGGCTGCGGCCCAGCGCATGGTCTACATGGTGTTTGTAATTATCGGGATCTGTGCCGTGGTGTCTTTCGTATCAAAGAAAAGAAGGAATGCTGGGAGATGAAGAAGAAACTGGCGGTTATTGGTCTGTGTATGGTGATGCTTGCCGCAGCTGCGGCCTGCGGCAAACGGCAGGAAACGGATATGGAAGCGAGGAGCAGGGATATTAGCGCCGATCTCACCTTTGATCACAGTATGGAACTTTCCTATGCAGAAGAATTTGCGGTAGATTACTATGAAGAGGGGTATGCCCTGATTACCGTTGCCAGGGACGGAAGGTATCTGCTGGTTCCGGAGGGAAAGGAGCTTCCCTCAGGGCTGGAGCCGGACATCACGGTTCTGCAGCAGCCTCTGGAACATATTTATCTGTCTGCCTCTGCAGTAATGGATATGTTTGTTGCTGCGGACGCCCTGGATGCAATCCGGTTTTCCTCTTTAAAGACAGATTCCTGGTACATTGCAGAGGCCAGGGAAGCCATGGAGCGGGAAGAAATCCTTTATGCAGGAAGCTATGCGGCCCCCGATTACGAACGGATTTTGTCGGAAGACTGCGGCCTGGCGATTGAGAATACCATGATTTACCACACGCCGGAGGTCCGGGAACAGCTGGAGAAATTCGGGATACCGGTACTGGTGGATTATTCCAGCTATGAGCCGGAGCCTTTGGGACGGACGGAATGGGTGAAGCTATATGGACTTCTGACCGGACGGGAGGAGGAAGCCCATGCTGCCTTTGAAAAACAGAAGGAGGCGTTTCTGGCGGTCAGCGGAGGAGAGCCCTTTGGAAAGACGGTAGCCTTTTTTTATATTACTACCAATGGGGAAGCAAATGTGCGCAAATCCTCGGATTATCTGCCGAAGATGATTGAGCTGGCAGGCGGAAATTATGTATTTGCAAACTTGGGAGATGATGAAGATTCCGCTTCTTCTACGGTAACTATGCAGATGGAAGAATTTTATGCGGCTGCCCGGGATGCAGATTACATTATATACAACAGCACCATTGAGGGTGAATTATCCGCAGTGGAGGAACTTCTGGCAAAGAGCAGGCTTTTGGAGAATTTTAAGGCGGTACAAGAAGGAAATGTATTCTGTACCACGAAAAATATTTACCAGTCTTCCATGGAGCTGGGAACGATTATTTCGGACATACATAAGATGCTGGCAGGGCAGGATTCAGAGATGACTTACCTTTACCGATTGGAGTAAATGATGGAAAAAAGACGGAATACGGCTGCATTTATTATTTTGACAATCCTGGTACTGTTTTTCCTGGCGGTGAATCTGTGCGCCGGGAGTGTGGCCATCCCCTTTTCCCAGGTGATCCGGATTTTGGGAGGAAGAGCATCGGATCCGGTTTATTCGGATATTATTCTGCAGATCCGGTTTCCAAGAGCTCTGGCAGCAGCTATTCTGGGCGGAGGGCTTGCTTTGTCCGGCTATATGCTGCAGACTTTTTTCCATAATCCCATTGCAGGTCCGTTTATCCTGGGGATTTCCTCTGGGGCCAAGCTGACTGTGTCCCTGGTGATGGTGTTTTTTCTGGGACAGGCCCTCCGGCTCAGCTCCCTGGCCCTGATTGGAGCAGCTTTTGTGGGAGCTATGATTTCCATGGGGTTTGTGCTTTTGATGGCCCGGGTCATGGACCGTATGTCCATGTTGATTGTAAGCGGCGTAATGATTGGTTATATCTGCTCCGCCATCACGGATTTTGTAGTGACCTTTGCGGAGGATGCGGATATTGTGAATCTGCACAACTGGTCGAAGGGCAGTTTCTCCGGCATCAGCTGGGAAAATATCATGGTTTTGGCGGCTGTGATTTTTACAGCCTCTTTCTGTGTGTTTCTTATGTCCAAGCCCATCAGCGCCTACCAGATGGGGGAGGCTTATGCACAGAATATGGGGCTGAACATTCCTCTGTTCCGTACCTTTCTGGTGCTGCTGTCCAGTGTACTGTCAGCCTGTGTCACAGCCTTTGCAGGTCCGGTTTCCTTTGTGGGAATTGCGGTTCCCCATCTGGTGAAGCGGCTGTTCGGAACTTCCAGGCCCCTGCTTTTGATTCCCGGCTGCTTTCTGGGAGGGGCGGTGTTCTGTCTGTTCTGTGATCTGCTGGCCCGGGTGCTGTTTGCCCCTACGGAGCTGAGCATCAGCACAGTGACGGCTGTGTTCGGCGCTCCGGTGGTGATCTTTATGATGATACGCGGTAAGAAGGAGAAGGCGGAGTAGGAAGGGATGGAAGAATTTTATTTTTATACAGAAGGCCTGACGGTAGGCTATCATGGGATTCCGTTGATTAAAAATATTAAAATCCAGCTGAAACGGGGGGAAATCCTCACCCTGATCGGGCCCAACGGCGCGGGGAAAACTACTATTTTAAAAAGCATCATCCGGCAGTTGGAGCCTTTGGGAGGCGTAGCTGTATTGGACGGCAGACGGATGGGGGAGATGACGGGAAAAGAATTGTCCCGGAAATTGTCGGTGGTTCTCACAGACCGGGTGCGCCCGGAGCTGATGACCTGCAGGGATGTGGTGGCTACAGGCCGGTATCCCTATACGGGAAAATTCGGAATTTTGGGGAAAGAGGACCATCGGATGGTGCGGGAAGCCATGGAGCTGGTTCACATTGAAGAGCTGGAAGAGCGTGATTTCTCAAAGACCAGCGACGGCCAGAAGCAGCGTGTCATGCTGGCCCGGGCCATCTGCCAGGAGCCGGATATCATTGTGCTGGATGAGCCGACTTCTTTTCTGGATATCCGCTATAAGCTGGAGTTTCTATCGATTCTCCAAAATATGTCCCGGAGGAGAAAACTATCCGTAATTATGTCCCTGCATGAACTGGATCTTGCAGAGCGTATTTCCCATCAGATTGTCTGTGTACGGGGGGATAAAGTAGACCGGTTCGGTCCGCCGGAGGAGATTTTCACGCCGGGTTATATCCCGGAACTCTATGAGATTACAGCCGGCTCCTTTGAACCGCTCACGGGAAGCCTGGAGCTGGAACCGGTGAAAGGTGTACCGGAGGTATTTGTGCTGGCTGGAAACGGAAAGGGAACACCTGTGTACCGCCACCTGCAGCGGGCCGGGATTCCCTTTGCCACTGGTATCCTATGGGAAAATGATCTGGATTATCCGGCAGCCAGAGCCCTGGCTTCTGCCGTGATCGCCGTGCCTCCTTTTTCCGCTGCGGAGGAAGAGGTGATCTTGCGGGCGCAAAAGCAGCTGGATGCCTGCAGGGAAGTGGTATGTACGGTGGAGCCGGAGAGCCTGGGAGAATGGGGGAATCCTTTGCGGAGGCTTTTGGAGCATGCAGAAAAGCAAGGGAAAGTTGTGAATGGAAACACTTGTCAACGCAGCAGGAAAACAGGTATAATAGAAAAAACAAGTGACTGTTAAAAGTGCTGAAAGCGAGAGTTGTAAATATAGATGGAACGTATAGAGATTTCGGTCGTTGACAATATCCGGCAGATGTATGAGGAACTGTTTTCCGCAGAGAAAAAAGTGGCCAAATACATTTTAGAGAATCGGCAGGAAGTGGTGATGCTGAGTGTTTCGGAACTGGCGCACAAAAGCGGAGCCAGTGAGGCTACGGTGGTGCGGATGTGCAAGCACCTGGGGTATGACGGTTATTTCCAGATGCGGCTTTTGATGTCCCGGGATGCAGGGCAGTATAAGTCTCCCCGGCCGGCCACGGGGATACCGGTATCTTCCCGGCAGATTTTTGCCGGCGACAGCGAGCGGATCCAGGGACTTTTTGAATCGGTGAGTACGGAAGCGCTTCTGAAAGCCGCTGATTTGCTGATTAAGGCGGAGACGATACATATCGTCAGCGTAGGAAATAATATTCCCATTGTTTGGGACTTGGGGTTCCGGCTGGAGAGAAACGGACAGAAATGCACCTATTCCATATTGCCGGAACAATTCTTCAATCATATTTCCCTGGGAAGCTGCAACGACGTAATCTATGCAATTTCCAGATCGGGGTCTTCCACACAAGTTATCCGGGCGGTAGAACTGGCGCATAAAAAGAGGATGAAAATCATAATTGTGACCGGGGAGCTGAATAAACCGCTGGTGGAACATGCAGATTGCGTGCTGCGGGTGCTGGAGAAAAAAGACAATCCCATGTCCGGTATGCGGCCGGATTCTCATCTTCTGGAATTTGCCGTCAATGATGCCCTGCTTTTTGCCGTTAAAAATTATCACATGATTGTGGACAATCTGAACGGAGAAGAAAGCGGCGAGGCGGTCAATGACGTAGATCTGCTGCTGAGTAAATACAAGCTTTGAATGTGTGAAGGAAATAAACGGGAATTCCTGTCTGCCCGGATGGGAAGACGGAAGGCTGGATATTTTAATAGATATCCGGTCTTTTTTTTGTGCATTCATAAGAAAAAATATTTCTTTTATGAAATAATATTTCTTTTAAAGCAAGAAGAATTGGTTGATTGTACGAAAAATAGCCGCGTCATAAAAAAATATTTCATTAATTATTGACATTGGTGAAAAAATATTTTATCATAAGGTTAAATAGGAAAGGAAAAGGGGGATTGTATGATCAAAGCATTCAGAATCGATGAAAGATTGATTCACGGACAGGTGATTGCCACCTGGCTGAAAACGCTGGGGACTACGCATCTGATTGTTGCCGACGATGAGGCGGCCGGCGACGAGATGCGGCAGCGTACGCTGAAGCTGGCACTGCCGGCAAACGTAAAATGTCTGATCAAGGGGGTGGATGATGCGGTAAAGATTCTGGAAGATCCCAGATGCGGCAAAATGAATATTTTGCTTATCACCGGCGATCCGCAGAACGCAGGGAAGCTGGTGCAGGCAGTGCCGGAGATACCGGACATTAACCTGGCAAATTACGGGAGCATTACAAAACCGGAGGGGAAGGACAAGATCAGCATATCCAAAATGGTTTATCTGGACAAAGAAGATGTTCAGGCCGTTAATGAGCTGATTAACACAGGAAAAACCGTATTTACACAGAAGACGCCTCAGGATCCGAAAAAAGTGATCGGAAGGCTGTAAAAGAAGAAGGGAGAGGATAAGAATGGCACAGGCATTGATTGTAGCATTGGTTTATTGGGCATTGATCCTGATTTACCGGTTTGGAGCAAACGGTATGGCGGACCGTCCCATCGTAGTAGGACCCATCGTAGGGCTGGTGTTGGGAGATGTGGTGACCGGAACCCTGATCGGAGCCCAGCTGGAAGTTATTTACCTGGGAATTGTCAATGTGGGAGGCGCGCAGGCTACGGATACCCTGTACGCCACTACCATGGCCGCTGCCCTGTCGATTATCTCGGGTATTCCCCAGGAGGCGGCTATTACGCTGGCCATTCCGCTGGGATTCATCGGGCTTTTTATGCTCCAGGTAACACGGATCTTTTTTGCATTTATGTGTCCGGTCCTGGATCGGATTGCAGAGAAAGGAAATGGAAGAACGTATTCCGCGGCGTATATTTTACATATTGTTGTGGGATACGGATTCGGAGCCGTTACCATCTTTGTTGCGCTTCTGGCAGGAGCCGATGCCACACAGGCCTTTATCAACGCGCTGCCGCCCTTTATTATGAACGGAATGAAAGCGGCCGGCGGTATGCTGCCTGCACTGGGCCTGGGCGTGCTTCTGAGCATGATCTGGGATAAGAAGAAGCTTATCTATTTTGTGCTGGGCTTTGCCATTGTTGTGTACTTGGGAGTTCCTATGGTCTGTCTGGCGGTGTTCGGCGTGTTCCTGATGCTGATGGATCTGTACCGGAACCAGGATATGAAGAAACTTGAGAAGGTATGGGCAGGAAAAGGGAACGCCGCAGATAAAAACGAAGAGGAGGAATTTTTCGATGAATGACAACGAGAAGAGATCATCATTAAAGCAGATCCTTAGAAGAAGCTGGGCAGTAGGAGCCGCATACAACAATGTGCGGGGGCAGGGCCACGGCTGCCTGTTCGTACTCTATCCCCTGCTGGATAAGCTTTATCCAAATCCGGAGGATCGGGAGAAAAAGATCGAAGCTGTCAAAAGGCACGAGGTTTTCTACAACATTACTCCCCAGGTGAATACGCTGGGGCTTGGACTATTCGCTGCCATGGAAGAAAATTCATCATCCCCCACCACGTCAATCGTTGTATTCAGATCTCCCTCCGAAATATTCTGCACAGCGTCCGAAATCCTGCTGATATACGAAATGGACCGCTCCTGCAAAAGCAGAAATGTCACAGAAAATACCATGACACCTAACAGTACATATCCGATCACAATGACCAGTTCTGAGTCATCGATCATAGCCATCAGTGCATTATTCCACTGTGACTTTCGGGCATATCTGGCTACCATG
>OFFT01000487.1_pt1 | contig 28763 bp, 29 predicted proteins | sample 1521581 | NCBI WGS metagenome assembly OFFT01 (sample SAMEA3504084, study PRJEB24116) | mouse gut metagenome | biome: mouse gut; feature: mouse-associated habitat; material: faeces | place: Denmark | collected 2011
TTTATCAACCACCCTTCTTGGAATTCCCTATATTTGAATTATACAGGAAGCTCCTAAATGGTTAAGTCGTTTTCCAGTTTGTATGCAACAGCTTTATCAAATACCTGGGATAAAACTTTGCTGAAAAGTCCGGCTATGACAAAAACAAGAATAACGATGAGAACCGCCGGAGTAATATAAAGGAACAGCCGGCCGGCGGTAATCAGGGCGATCACCAGGCTATAAGTGCCCATGCGCCGGAGGCTTGTGACATTTTCCAGGATAAAACAGTCGTCGTTTAAGACGGTGCGGAATATTTTCCTGAGTTCATAAATGATAAGAATAGCAAATGTCCCGGAAAAGAAGAAAAGCAGAATAAGAGGGACATAGTTATTGGCAAAATAGCTGTTATATCTTCCGTAAAATTTAATGCTGATGGGAAGAGTAAGAGTGACAAGAATTCCTGTATAAAACATGAAATCTAAAAGCAGTTTGGTAGCCAGCGTCAGTTTATCTTTCATGGGAAAGCCTCCTTTGGTCAATAAATTTTTGAAGTTAAAAATCATTTATTGATGTTTATCCTATCACGGTTCAAATTGAAAGTCAATAAGAATTTATTGATATTCGATAAAATATTATTATAGGACGATATGAAATTAGATAATCGAAACTTGATAAACACAATCTGGCAAATATAATGCAATGATTATTTGAAAGAGGAAAAAGGAAAAGCAGAAAATCTCCCAACTTAAAATATTGTATATATTTACCAAAGATAAGTAAAATAATCGAAATTAACTATAAAATATTCACAAAAAATTTACAAAATATCAATTCCATGTAATATCTGTATGTTATTCTAATGATATATAAGAAGGTTTCGGATATTTTATGGGAGGTATATGGATGCGGCGGAAAGATTTTCAGCCAGGAAGGCGGCCAGGCGGGGGAAAGAGATATCTGCTGCCAGGGGGGCTTTGGATTTTGGTAGTGGTGCTGAATATTCTGGCATGGAAGAACAAGGCTTTTTGCGATTTTTACGTAATACATATTTATCCCTTATGGGTGAATACATATAGCAGAGCCATGGGAATATTTTCTTTTTCCGTAGGCGAAATGATGGTTATAGCGGGCGCTGTTTTAACGGTGGCAGCCATACTGTTGTCTGCTGTATACGGCGCTGCATGGATTTTTGAAAAGCGGCAGGACACGACGCAGCCGATTGGCGGAGCCAGGGCAGATTGGAAGCATAAAAACAGGAATGGGATAAGAAAATTTTGCAAGGGTTATTTTGTTGTTTACGGTTGGATATTTACTGGGGTTGCCATAGTAATGACACTGAATTGCTTTATTCCCTATCATTGCTCCACGCTGGAAGAAAAATACGGAATACTTTGCAGGGGAACGGAAGGGGGCTTCGCGGAGGGAAGCTCTGCGGAAGAAGGTTTCGCGGTGATAGACCTGTTGTCCAGGGAATATACCTTGGAGGAATTGATCAGATTAAGAGATTATGTAGTAATAAAAACGAATGAGCTGGCAGAGCTGGTAGAGAGGGATGAAAACGGAAATATTATTTATCCTGAGGATATGGAAGGGGAACTTATAGCGTGCATGCAGGATCTGGGCGGAGAGTGCGGACAGCTGGCAGGATACTACCCCAGGCCGAAACAGTTTACATTTTCAGGATTTTTCAGCCAGCAGAAAATGAAAGGATATTTTTTCCCTTTTTCGATGGAAGTGAATTATAATAAGCTGATGCATGAAATAAACCGCCCGGCGACGATTTGCCATGAATATGCGCATTTGAAAGGCTTTATGTATGAAGAAGAAGCGAATATGATAGGATTTCTTGCCTGTATTCATTCTTCCGATCTGACATTCCAGTATAGCGGATATCTGAGCGTGTTAAACTATATTGATAATGAATTTTATAAAGCCATAGGAAAGAATAAAGAAATATACTTATCCCACGTAAATATCTCTCCCCGGGTGAGGAAGGAAAATATATTTTTAGAGAAAGATGCCTGGGAAAAAGTGGAAGCCAGGGCGGTGATCAGTACGGAAGTAGTAGACAAAGTTTCGGATAAGCTTTCGGAAACTTCCATGGTTTTAAACGGAGTCGAGGACGGGACGCTCAGCTATACTCGGGTAATCGGCCTTCTGCTCCACTACTATGACGGCTCCCCCGAAGTAGAAGAAACGCTGCTCCAAGCACAAGCAATCCCCGCAGACCCGGAAACAACCTCGGAAACGCCCTCTAAAATAACCAGTGTAATGAATACAATAGAAGTTCAAGAAAACACATATTGACACAGATAAAGATTCCTTATAATATCTAGTTAGCTTTTAAAAAATTGCAAAATAGATATTATAGATAAACTTGCTGAATATTCTGAAAATATGTTCCGTGAAAATCCTTCTGTACCATGGAATCAAGACCATAGAAGACAGGAGGGACATTTCCCGACTGTCTTCTGTTTTACTGGGCTTGATGGAATGCCCGGTACAACAGGATTTTCACGGAACATATTTTCAGAATATTCTCACAACCTACAATTTTACAATTTTACAACTACCCATTTATCTTTATCTGGAAGGAGCAAAAAAGCATGAAATTAATTTCCTGGAATGTAAACGGGCTTCGGGCCTGTGTAGGCAAGGGGTTTCTCGATTTTTTTAAAGAAGTGGATGCAGATATTTTTTGCATACAGGAGACAAAGCTACAGGAGGGGCAGATTGAACTGGAGACTCCGGGATATCGGCAATATTGGAATTATGCGGAAAAGAAGGGTTATTCGGGAACGGCTGTTTTCACAAAAAAGGAACCTTTATCCGTCGCATACGGAATAGGAGTGGAGGAACATGACCACGAAGGAAGGGTCATTACTTTGGAATATGAAGATTTTTATATGATAACGGTGTATACGCCGAACTCCCAGGAAGGGTTGGCGAGGCTTTCCTACCGGATGCAGTGGGAGAAGGATTTCCTTAGCTATTTAAAAGGGCTGGAAGCAAAAAAACCGGTTATTTTCTGCGGGGATTTGAACGTAGCCCATAAAGAGATCGATTTGAAAAATCCTAAGACAAACAGAAAAAATGCGGGATTTACGGATGAAGAGAGGGGAAAATTTACGGAGTTGACGGAAGCCGGTTTTATAGATACATTCCGGCATTTTTATCCCGATAAAGAGGGGGCTTATTCCTGGTGGTCGTATCGGTTCAGCGCCAGAGCCAAAAATGCGGGGTGGCGCATCGATTATTTCCTCGTATCGGAAGCGCTGAAGGAACGCCTGGAGGATGCGCTGATTTATACGGAAGTATTTGGATCGGACCATTGTCCGGTGGGATTGGTTATAAAATAATAATATTGTGAAATTTTGGCAGGAAAATCATTCTCCGAAGCAGGGGAGTGATTTTTTTTGCATTTTTTCCATATGATATTTGTCCTTTTTCTATATTAGAAAAATGGGCAGAATGATATATTAAAATCACAAAAAAGAAAGGGAGGTTACACAATGAAGAGAATAAAAAAATGGATGGCTTTGCTGATCGGCATATGTGTATTGGCGGCGGGATGCGGAAATGGGGCGCAGACCGAATCCGCCGGTACGGCAAGTGGAAGTTCCGAGAATAAAGGGGCTGGCGCTGAAGAAGCAGCCGGGGCGGGAGAAGAAAGTTCAGAAAGCGCTTTTTCCGACGGGGAAAAACAAAAAGTAATCTGGTTTACTTCCGCAACCAAATATAAGGCGGCTTATGAGTCGATGGCAGCAAAGCTGCTGGAGGAAGAAAACATTGAAATTGAATTCCAGCAAGTGGCGGACGATCAGTACCATACGATGCTGAAAACAAAGCTGGCAACCGGGGATGCGCCCGATATTTTTGAACATAACGCACCCACGGAATACGGCACGGTCAATGCTCAGGAAAATTGCGTGGAACTTACTGGCGAAGAATGGGTAAGCCGACTGGTAAATCCCGATATATTAAAGGATAAGAACGGAAAAATATGGGCGTTTCCCACGGAGTCTTCCGAATGTTATTTTGGAATGTATTACAATAAGGGATTAATGGAAGAGCTGGGGCTGGCAGAAGAAATGAACCCGAAAACTTATGAGGAATTTCTTGGCCTTTGTCAGAAGATAAAAGATAAAGGTGTGGTTCCCGTATATTTTCCCGATAAGGATAGCTCCGTAATGCAGTGTTGGGTTACATCGGCATTGCCGATCGTATTATCGGTCAATAATCCCGACGCTTTGGAGAAGATACGAATAAACGAAGCGAAATGGACGGATTATCCGGAATATATTCAAGTACTGGAAACTTTGACGGAACTGTACGAGAAAGGCTATGTGAATGAGAACCATGCGTCGGCAACTCAGGATATGTGGAAAGAAGCCGTTGCAACCGGGGAAGCGGCCATGATGTATACCGGAGAATGGACGGTTACGGATATGCTGGCAAAATATCCGGATCTGGAACTCGGTTCTTTTGTAGTTCCTTTTGCAGATCAGGATGCGACTTCCATCGGAGCCTATGTAAGTTCTGTTTATGTATGCAAAAACGGACAGAATACGGACGCCGCATTAAAAGTATTGGAATGTTTTTCGCGGCCGGAATATATGAATCTTTATTATGAGCAGTTGCCGGGATTCCCTGCATTTTCTGATGTGGATGGCGGACAGGTTCCTCAGTGCGTACAGAGTATTGTGGATAATTATGTTGAGACAAATAAATATTTTATCGAAATGAACGGCGCGATACCGGAAATGTCATCCATTCTGCCGGACTTGTGGAAAAACTACGTGGACATGGTAAATGGAGGTTCTACTCCGTTGCAGATTGTGGAGGAATGGCAGGTAAAATATGAAGAATATATGGCGGAAACAGAACAAACGGGATTTTAAGGTATAAGTGGTGCATATGAGAAAAAGAAAAGCAAAAGGAATAAGAATGTATCCATATCGGCTGATGGTGCCGGCGCTGTTTATCTATACTGCATTTTATATGATTCCTCTTGTGATAGGGCTGGTTATGTCTTTTACGAACTGGAATGTGGAAAATCTGTCATTTAAGGGAGCTTTCCTGAATATGGAGGGACTTCATTTTAAAGGATTGGATAATTACCTGGCGATTTTCAGGGACAGGCATTTTCTGCTTTCTTTGAGAAACACGGTAGTCTTTGCGGTGGCGACAACGATGATAAAACTTTTGGCAGGTTTGCTGCTGGCGTTGGCGCTTAACCGCGGGCTGCGCACCCAGAAATATTTGAGGACGGTATATTATATCCCCTCGGTGTTGAGTTATATTGTGGTAGGGGTATTGTTTTCTTCCATATTGCGCACGGATGGGATGTTGAATCGGATGCTTGGGATCTTTTTGCATAAAGAGATCGGCCATGACTGGCTGGGAAGTACACAGACAGCCCTTGGCTGTATTATAGCGGTGGAAGTTTGGAAGTGGTCGGGATATGTTATGACGGTTTTTCTGGCTGGTTTGCAGGGAATTTCCCGGGAGTATTATGAATCGGCGAAAATAGACGGCGCGGGCAGTTTTCAGGCGTTTTGGTTTATTACTCTTCCCCTTCTGATTCCTTCCTTTACGGTCAATGTCACGATGTGTGTGATCGGAGGATTTAAGGTGTTCGATCAGGTTTTTGTCATGACCAACGGAGGTCCGGGTTTTGCCACACAGGTATTGAATACCATGATATATCAGGCATTTTCTGAAGGAAGGCTGGCAAAAAGCGCGGCGATGGGCATCGTACTATTTGTATTTATTTCGATCATTTCCGTTAGCCTTTCCGGTATTTTGCACCGAAAGGAGGAAAATATGACATGAAAAGCAGACGCTGTGTGGGAAAGATAATATTTGAGCTATGCATGTTAGCACTTAGTGGTATTATTCTCATTCCGCTGCTTATGCTGATATTTGGTTCTTTTAAGGATGCGGCGGCAGCGGCCCGGTTTACGATAGATTTGCCGGAAGAATGGCATTTGGAAAATTACATATATGTATTTACTTCCGGAAAGCTGGGGAGAGCTACTTTCAACAGTTTCATCTATTCTGTATTTGGTGTATCGGTGTGTACGATATGTGCCATGCTTTGTGCTTTTATTATGGAACGAAGGTCTTCCCGCGTTACGGAGGGGGTATATATGTATATTAATGTGGGAATGGTAGCCCCGCTTATGGTGATTCCCACATTGGCGTTTCTGAAGGCGCTGCATATTTACGGGACTTATTTCAGCGTAATACTTGTATTCGCCGGAATGTATATTCCCTGGAGCGTCTTTTTGTTTACAAGCTTTATGAAGAATGTACCGAGAGAACTGGATGAGGCGGCTTTTATTGATGGATGCAGACCTATAAGATTGTTTTTTACGGTGGTAATGCCGCTTCTGAAGCCGATCATCGCTACAAATATCGTATTTATTGCGATGAACATATGGAACGATATGATGATACCGCTATATATGGTGAACAGTCCTGAGAAGACGCCGGTGTCTTTATCGGTATATCAATTTTATGGCAGTTATTTTCGGGATTGGAATCTGGTGTTTGCAGATCTGGTTATCGCGTCGCTTCCTATGATTGTTTTGTATTTTTATCTTCAAAAATATATTGTTGGCGGATTGACGGTAGGAGCGGTGAAAGGATAGGTGGAAGGATTGAGGGATTTTTTTTACCGGCCGGAAAAAGGCTATGTGGGGGATGTGATTCCCTATTATGAAGATGGAATTTATTATCTTTATTTTTTATATGCTTCCCGCAAAAAATATGAAGAGGGAACGTCATGGTATCTGGTGACCACGAGAGATTTTATCCACTATAAAGAGTATGGGGAAGTATTGGCGCATGGAACAGAGGAAGACCAGGATTTGAATGCATATACGGGTTCTATTTATAAAAATGATGGTGTTTATTATTTATATTACACGGGGTACAATGCGCATTCGGAATTCCGGGTACAGGGAGAGCCTTTGCAGGCAGTTATGATGGCGAAAAGCAATAATCTCTTTACGTGGGAGAAATTGCCGGAGAAGACTTTTTATGCGTCGGAGGATTATTATGAATTCTCCGATTGGAGAGATCCTTTTGTTTTCTGGAATGAGGAAAGGAAGGAGTATGAAATGCTGCTGGCAGCCAGACAGCGGAAAGGCTCCGGAAGAAAAAGAGGGTGCGTGGGATTATGCCGGTCGGATAATCTGCTGGACTGGAAGGCGTCGGAGGCATACTATGCGCCCGGGTTGTATATGACCCATGAATGCCCGGAAGCATTCCGAATGGGGAGGTGGAAATATTTGTTGTTTTCCACTTTTTCGGAAAGGTTTGCCACCCATTATCGGATCGTGGGAGCGGCAGAGGGAGATTTTGTTTCGCCCCGGGAAGATACTTTTGATGGAAGAGGATTTTATGCGGGAAAGACGGCGTCCGATGGAGAAAAACGTTTTATTTTCGGCTGGGTTCCGACCAAAAAGGAAGAAAATGACTATGGAGATTACGAGTGGGCCGGAAATTTGGTCGTTCATGAGCTGCTGCAAAGAAAAAACGGTATTTTATATGCTGGGATGCCTTCCGGCATAAAGAGATATTTTCAACAGGAAGTGCCGTTTTTATTAAATAAAATATGCGGGAATTTATCCAAAGAAAAAAATGGAAGATTCAGGATGAATGGCAGAAATTTGTTTTCGGCGGCAGTAACGGAGGAGGAACTGCCGGGAAGATGCCTGATAACAGCGAAAATGTGTTTTGAAGAGGGAACGAGAGCGTTGGGGATATTGCTCCGCAGCGATGGGGAAGCGGAACAAAGTTATTATATACGTTTGGAACCTTATAGAAACCGGATGGTTTTTGATATGTGGCCAAGGAAAATAAAAGGGGAGAATGAAGATACGTGGGAGATTAACGGGGATAAGCCGTTTTTCCCGGAACTGGAGCGTGATTGTCCGTTAAAGCCGGGAGAAGAGTATGTGGTTTCCGTGCTTGTGGACGATACGGTATGTGTGGTGTATGTGGAAGGGATGACCGCGATGACTTCCAGGATTTATAACATAAAAAGAGGCAGATTAGGAGTATTTGTTTCGGAAGGATGCGGGGAATTTTATGATTTGAGCATAAAGAGAAATAGTAAGGATAACAGGGAAAGGCAGGGAAGGAATGAGAGATCATAAAAATAAATTCCCAATGAGGCAGATCCATTTGGATTTTCATAACAGCGAAGAGATTAAAAATATTGCAGGAGATTTTTCCGGGGAAAAATTTGCGGATACTCTTGAAAATGCCCATGTAAATTCTATCAATTTATTTGCGCGCTGCCATCATGGTATGATGTATTACCGGTCGGAGCATTTTCCTGAGAGAATGCATCCTCATTTAAAAGTAGCGAATTTGCTGGAGGAACAGACAAAATGCTGCCGGGAGAGGGGAATTAAAGTGAATCTGTACACCAGTGTGCGCTGGGATGTTTATACGGTAAAACATCATAGAGAATGGATATGCATTGATGAAAATGGAGCTCTTAGCGATTATGAGCATAAGGCATTTTTTGAAGCGGGATTTTATAAGAATCTTTGTGTAAACACCGGTTACAGGGATTTTCTGAAGGAGCATCTCCGGGAGCTGATGGAAGCGATTCCGGCGGACGGGATATGGTTTGATGCATCTTTCGTGGTGGAATGCTGCTGTGAGACGTGTATGGAAAAGATGAGGGCGGCTGGACTGGAGCCGCGCAGCAAGAAAGACAGGGAAGAGTTTGCGGAACTGACATATCAGGATTTTGTACGGGATATGTCAGGCTTTATCAGAGAACTGCATCCGAATTATGATATTTTTTATAATAAAGGGCATGTAGGAAAGCCGGATCGCCCGGTAAAGGATGGTTATACCTATGTCGCTATGGAATCTCTGCCGGGAGGCCCCTGGGATTATCTGGACTTTCCCCATTCCCAGAGGTATATACGTAATTGGGGACTTCCAACAGTGGGATTGACCGGAAAATTCCATACCTCGTGGGGAGATTTCCATTCCTTCAGAGATCCGGTGTCGCTGGAATACGAATGTTTTCGTATGCTGGCCTTGGGCGGGGGGTGCAATATCGGCGATCAGCTGGAACCGTCGGGAATCCTGTCGAAACCGGTCTATGATCTGATTGGAGATATATATCGCAGAGTGGAAGAGAAGGAGCCATGGTGTGTCGGCGCGCTGCCGGTTTCCGAGATAGCGGTGTTGGTACCGGAGGAATTTACCGGAGCCGGAGCGGGGAATCTTCCGGGAGCTTCTCAAGGGGCTTGCCGGCTGCTTCAGGAGGGCGGCTACCAATTTGAATTTGTAGATTCCAAGATGGATTTTGGGAAATACAGGCTTTTGATTTTGCCCGATCTGATTCCGGTGGATAAAAAACTGAAAGAAAAGCTGGATAGATTTATGGACGGCGGGGGAAAAATATTTTTGTCCCATGAAGCAGGGCTTATCAAAGAGAAGGAAGGAATCAGGGAATTTGCATTGTCTCGTTGGGGGATCTCTTATAAAGGGGAGGCTCCTTATGAACCGGATTTTATCGTTCCAAAGGGGGAGGCCGGAGAAGGGCTGCCTTGTGTGGAGCATGTAATGTATGTGAGAGGAAGTGAAGTGGAGGCAACGGATCGGGGAAAAGTATGCTGTATGGTGAAAAGGCCGGTGTTTAACCGGACTTATGAACATTTTTCTTCGCATATGCACGCGCCGTCTTCCGGGGAAGAGGTTTATCCGGGAATCGTGGAAGGAGAAAATTCTTTTTACTTTGCACATCCCATATTTACTATTTATCATTTATATCGTCCGGGGTGGTGCAGGAAGCTGTTCTGTAATATAATGAATATGCTTCTGCCAAATCCCATCGTGAAACATAACGGCCCTTCTTCGTTGGAAGTGGAACTGTTGGAGCAAAAGGAGGAAAAAAGGCTGATCCTTCATTTGCTGCATTACATTCCGCAGCATAGAAGCGAATATGTGGATACGGTGGAAGAGATCATACCATTATATCATGTGGAGGTATGGATAAAAACAGAAAAGAAGCCGGAGGGAGCTATGTTCGTGCCGGAAGGGGAACCTGTAGACATGCGGCTGGAGGATGGATATGTTCATATCAAGGTAGCGAAGGTGGAAGGGCATCGGATGATAGCACTTTCTTATAGGTAGGGAATGAAAAAACTGAAATTCAGGCAAAAATTGTTTCTGTATTATTCCGCCATAGTTTTTCTGGTGATTTTATTGGGATTTGGAGCCGTTTACGCGTATATTGTAAAGCGGCTCCAGACGGAAATACTGCAGAACATGGAATTGTCAGTAAAAGAAATGACAGGACAACTGGATAACAGGATAAAGGAGATGGACCGGCTCACGATTGAGGTGGTCTCAAATCCTTTTATTCAGGAATATATGCAGAACTTATCGAAAGAGGGGATTCCGAACAGTTACAGCGACATGGGGAATATGGCATCCAACACGCTGATATCCATAAGTGCGGTAAACCTGGGATCTCTGCGAGTAAGTATTTTTAATCGTTTTGGTTCTTATATCAGTATTGGAATACCGGATGACCAAAAGGCGATCGGAGCGCGTATGAAAATGCCGGATTATACGGAATGGTATGATTCCGTCGTTCCAAAGCGCAACAGCAGCGGAAAGCTGCCCCCGCATGACGATTTTTGGGCAGATAAAGAAAAAATGATTTCTGTAATCAGGGAAATCGTGGATATCAATTCCTATGCTTCTTATGGACTTGTGGAGATTCAATATCCGGTACGGAAATTGGAGGAATTATTTTTTGGCGGGCAGGAACAGAAGCAATATCTTTTTACAGGGGAAGGAGAATTGATCTATAGCAATGATACAAGAGCCGGTACGGATGTTGGGCAGTTGATTTCCTGCATAGAAGGGGAAAAGGGAATTGTTAAAACCAGTTTAAACGGAGAAAAGAGCTACTTTTGTTATGAAAAAAGCGAAAATACGGATTGGTATTTTGCTGTAGTGAAGCCGGTAAATGTATTGCGGAAGGCGGTTTTTCCCGTAGTGGGGGTAGCTTTGCTTATTGCCATAGTCCTGCTGCTTGTGATGCTGGTATTTACCGGACTGATCGCGGACAGGTTGACGAAGCCGCTGAAGAAGCTTCAGGAAAGAATCAGGCATGCGGACAGAGCACAGACAGAGAAAATGCTGGCGGAGGAGGCCGAGGAAAGGGATGAGATCCGTGTCATTGATACCGCTTTTGAATCTTTATATAAAAATCTTCAATTATCGAAAGATGAATTGGATTATGTAAAACTACAGGAGGCGAAAACTCGGATGCTGGCCGTTCAGGCGCAGATGAATCCTCATTTTTTATATAATATCCTGTCTGTGATCAATGCGATTGGATTTGAATATGGAGCGGATGAGATCATGGATATTTGCCAACATCTTTCCAGTATGCTGCGTTATGCGGGTGCCTTTAATATGAATAAAGTAAGTATGGAGGAAGAAATAAACCATACAAGGAATTATCTGGAACTTATGAAATGCAGGTTTAAGGAGAGGATAAGATATGAAATCAGGGCGGAAGAGGGAACGGAAAAAATAAGGGTGCCAAAACTGATTCTTCAGCCTATTGTAGAGAACTGCTTCCAACATGGCTTGCGGGAAATAAAAACGGAGTGGAAGATTGTTATTGAAATTAAGGAAGCAGAAAATCATTGGTTCGTCAAGGTCAGCGATAACGGAAGAGGATTCGGAAGAGAAGCCATGGAAAAGCTGGACGAAAAACTGGAAAATTGGCAGGATAATTTGAGCGACGATATCGGCAGTCTGGGAATCGGCGGATATGGTCTTATTAATGTTATTATACGGTTAAAAATAGCATATGGAAAAAAAGCGTTTTTTAAAATACATGATAAAGGGGAGGATGGGGAATACTGCACAGTTGAAATAGGCGGTGAAATGAATGTATAAAGTGCTGATTGCGGAAGATGAGCCTTTTATTGGCGACAGCATACGGAAAATGATGGAACGGTTCGGGCCGGAGTTTGAGGTATGTGCCTGTGTATATGACGGAGAAGCCGCGTTGGAGCGGTTGGAGGAAGAAAGCTTTGATGTGGTTCTGACGGATATTCGTATGCCGGGGATGGATGGTATTGAAGTATTGCGCCGGATCGACCGTGACTATCCGAATATAATTACAGTTGTCATATCCGGATATGAGATTTTTGATTATGCGCGGAAAGCATTAAAATACCATGCATCGGAATACCTGTTGAAACCGGTTTCGATCGATAATATGAAGGAACTGCTGGCAAAGTTGAAAGTTTTATTAGTTGAAAGGGAAAAGGAACAACATTACCAGAAGATTTTTTCTGCTGTCGGCGTTGGAGGAGGAGAAAAAAAAGAAGACGGCAGCGGGAAAGAGCAGTTGGCGGAGTCCGTAAGGCAATATCTGGAGGGTCATTATGGGGAAAAGATTACAACAAAAGAGTTGTCAAAAAAGTTTGGTTTGGTTCCCTCTTATCTCAGTACATTATTTCGCCAGGAGCAGGGAATGTCGCCTTCCGATTATTTGAACAGGCTGCGAATTGAAAGGGCGAAGGCTCTGCTTTTGGAAAATATGTTCCTGACGGTAAGGGAAATTGCGGAAATCACCGGGTATGCGGATCAGTTGTATTTCAGCAAAGTATTTAAAAAAGAAACTGGAATGACACCTTCTGACTTCCGGGCTGCTTTCGGAAAGAGGCAGGATTGACTCTAATCGGTACTCTTTTCCACAAAAAGGAAAAACCGTATTTGCGGATATTTCAAACGCAGTGAATTCCCAATAGGAGATTATTACCCTACCCTAATGGAATCTTCATAAGGAAGTATAAGTTCATGGACGATTTCATAAGCGAAATCTTTCATAAGGGAAAATTTCTGCCTGTAATTATCCTCTGTAAGCCGGTTGTTTCCATGAATGATAGCTTCCGCCATATACTGATTGATCTCCGGCGAGAAATGCAGGGTATCCATATAATTATCCAGGTTAGTAACGATTTCCCGTTCATCCTGGAAATAAAATAGTTCCACATTATCGTATGTCAGCAAAACGGCAGCGGTCTGTTCCATATTATAAAGATAGGCTTCCAAATCTCCGCTGCGGTAAAGATTGTCCCAGAAGAGCATGGAATAAGCCGGGAAGAAAATCTTAAACTTCGTTTCCGGATGATCTTCCACCTGCTTTCTGATTAAATTAATATTGGCGTCCAAGGTATCGCGGTAATAATCTTTTTCTTTCATAGGAGCGATTTCCGGCGTGCGGATATAAAGGCCAAGCGCCATATCCTGGTTAAATTCTTTCCATTGCGCCCAGTTATAGGAATCGTTGGCATCATAATCCCCCAAAAAAGTATTGGCGATCATATAAGGTATTTTCTCAAAAAGAACGCCTTTGTTATAAAGGTATTCCACATCGTCAAAATAATTTTTGTTATACAGATACATGGGGCATCCCGTCAGTTCGTAAGTGGGGACAGGGGATGCTGCCAGGGAGGAAGTGTCCATGCTGTAAAATACATATTTTAAATCGTGTTTTTCATAGGCGGCGTCCAGAAGATAACAAAGATCCGCAGTAGCGCCGTAGGAACGGACTGCTTTGATGGCGGTGCAATCAAAACCATCGTTAAACCAGCCGTTATTATAATTTTCCGCTACGGAGGAGCCCACGATCAGGCTGTCGTATTCGAAAGTCCGTAAAGAACCGATGCATTGATATTCTTTATCAGTGAGAACCGCTTTCAATCCAAACCATGGTTTATGGTAGTGAAAAAACGGGTCGATAAGAACAACGACAGCGCCTATAATCACCATAAGAAAAAGGATGCGCCGGAAAAAACATTTTACAAATTTCCGTGCCGTATGCTCTTGAAGTTCCGATGTTTTTAACATGAAATAGTCTGTCCTTTCGTGAAGATAATTCCGTTTTATTAAAAATTAAAATAAATAAATGTACTGACTTGTGAAAAGGAAATAAGCGACCAGATAAAGAGGATAACGATGAACCAGCAGAATCCGGAACCGTAATCTGCCGTTTCTACGATCTGCAACGCATTTTTTCTTGTCAGGATGAATGCACTGGCGATCAGAATCAGCAGGAACAGTATAATATAAGCAACAGGAAGCATTTCCGGAGCGAACATGGTAACGGCCTGTTTAAAAATATAAAATTCAGGAATATCCATATTTATAACCAGCTTATGAATATATCCCGTATTTCGGAAGGAAAAGAGGTTTTTAAACATTTGGAAAGCATGGGCCATACTTTCGCTGCGGAAGAAAAACAGGGATAAATTGAAAAAGGAAAAGGTAAAAAACCATCCCAGCCATCTTGGAATATAAAAACGGGAAGGATTTTTTTCCTGACTTCCCCTGACCCCTATGATACCCAGATTGTCCCAAACAACCAAAAGTCCCTGCATAACGCCCCATGCTACATAAGTCCAATTAGCGCCATGCCAAAGGCCGCTTAAGGAAAAAATGACCATTGTATTTAAAATTGTCCGTGCCTTTCCTTTTTTGCTGCCTCCCAGCGGAATATAAACATAGGTGACAAAAAAACGGGAAAGGGTCATATGCCAGCGCTGCCACAATTCTTTTACGGAACATGCTTTATAAGGAGAATTAAAGTTTACCGGAAGCTGCACATTAAACATATATCCCAGTCCAATCGCCATATCACTATAACCGCTGAAATCAAAATAAATCTGAAAGGTATAGGACAGGATTACGAGCAGAGTGGAGGGCGAATCCAAAAAATAAGTCTGTTCAAAGCCGAAATTTGTAACGAGGGCAAGCACGTCGGCTAAAAGCACCTTTTTACTTAACCCTATAACAAAAAGAGAAATACCTCTGGCAAAACTGCTAATATCAAAATTTCTCCTGGAAAGGTCATCGAATTGAGGAATGATTTCCTTATACAAAACGATGGGCCCGGCGATCAGCTGGGGAAAGAAGGTGACAAAAGCAGCGTAATTAATAAAAGAATAATGCTCCGTTTTTCCGGTACACCGGTCAATGATAAAGGATAGCTGCTGGAAAGTAAAAAAACTGATCCCCAGAGGCAGAAGAATATGCTTTAAATTAAAATCCGCCCGAAAAACGTAATTGATATTCTCAATGAAGAAGTCATAATATTTAAAATAAAAAAGAATCGCCAGATTGGCGGCAACGCCGGCGAACAGTCCGAAGTGGTTTGCGCGCCTGGTTTTACAAAAAGTCAGTAAGTAGCTGATCAGGTAATTAATAAGAATGCTGGCAATAATGATGAAAAGGTAATAAGTATTAAAATAACCGTAGAACCATAGGGACATGCCGGTCAAAAAAACCTTTGCCAGTTCATATTTTTGCAGTTTATTCAGTCCGTACCATCCGAGGAGGACGGCGGGAAGAAAGATGAAAATGAATATATAGGAGTTAAAAAGCATTGGTTATGTGGTACCTTTCGTAGTAGTGGGGGATAGGGTGGTGTGAGGGGATAGGGGGTTGTGGGAATATTCTGGCAATATGTTTTCTGAAAAGCAGTTATGCCGGACGCTTCATGGAACCCAGGAAAGCAAAAACACTCGGGCAGAGGCCCGCCTGTTTTTATGGTTTCCATTCCGCGGCATAAAAAGCTTTTCAGAAAACATATTGCCAGAATATTCAGCAAGTTTATCGCTCTCACAAATATCCTATCTTAATATGCACATTAGTGCGCTTCCTTATTATGCTTTGTCACCAGCCGCGAGGCTGCTGACCTGCGCGCACATCAGTGCGCTTCCTTATTATATTTTGTCACCAGCCGCGAGGCTGCTGACCTACGCGCACATCAGTGCGCTTCCTTATTATACCATAGTTAAAACATATTCATAACAGTTATTTAAATAATTAAGAAATGGAAAGTTTTGGCTGAATCTTTCAACAGTTCCCTGGAAAAAAATCTTGATTATACGTAAAATACGTGTTAATATGTAGTTGTAAGGAGGAAACATACATGAAGTTCCGAGAAGCCGACCGGATGCTAAAGGATGATGGATGGTACGTGTCAGACATAAGTGGCTCACATTATCAATATAAACATCCAATAAAGCCTGGAAAAGTAAGCGTCCCGAATCATCCCGGCGACATCCCAAAAAGTGTTGTTAAATCCATACGAAACCAGGCGGGGCTGAAATAAGCCCCTGCCCTTCGAAATAAATTGTGAAAAGGAGTATTGATTTATGAATTATGTGTACCCGGCTATTTTCTATGAGGAAGAAGGTAAAATATCCGTTATTTTTCCTGATTTGGGGAATCTCGCAACCTTTGGAGATAATATAGCAGATGCTATGCGCATGGCGGTTGATGTTTGCGGACAGTATCTCTTTACCGCCCTGCGTGACGGCGAACCCTTCCCTGCTCCTAGTGCATTAGGCAAAATCAATCCCGCTGCCATTCTGAAAGATCTTGAAATGGAATTCTCTGCTGATAATGCTTTTGTCAATATGGTGCTGGTGGATATGACCGAATACGCAAGGCAACATAGCGATAAGGCAGTGAAAAAGACTTTGAGCATCCCCATGTGGCTGAATACCCTTTGCGAAGAAAAAAGCATCAACTTTTCAAAAGTATTACAAGAGGCACTTCTCTCCAAAATACAGACTTAACACCTATCGGCTGCCCCAATTTTCATATGGAATCGGGGTAGTCTTTTTTTATTTTTCAGAATAACCGATTTCCAAGGCAAACTTTCTCTTTCATAGCTATTTGGAATAAATTTTATAGATTGGGAAATAATGAAAAGAGATAAAAAGTAAGTATTAATCAGGGGCAGAATTAGCGGGCTGTTGGTAGTATGGAGGATTATTATGAAAATACGTACATTAGCTATGACATTGGTAATGGTATTGAGCATATGGGTTTTGGCGGCGCCGGTTATGACGGGATGCGGCGAAGAGCTGGTGTCTGATTCTAATACAAACAGTGTGGAAAATGTGAGGCGGAATAACGAAGGCAGCAATCCGGGGGAAGAAAGCGTTAGTATATATATTCCCATGAGTAAGATTAAAAATGAGGTAGTGAATATTCTTGGAGAAAATTATTGGCCGGATAAGCAGCTTACGGTAGCGGAACTGAGGACAGAAACGGGAATTACCGAGGAAATGTATGATGATTTTCTGGCAGAAAAAATGAATATAGAAACGGATATCGATATCATGATTATTTTGAAGGCAAAAGCGGAATATTTGCCGGAAATAGAAAAGATGTTGAATGCATATAGAGATTCTTTGCTGGTAAAATATAGAGAGAGGCCGCAGGAGCTTGGAAAGGTACAGGCGTCCCGGATAGAGGTAATCGAGCCTTATATCTGTTTTGTACAGCTGGGGGCGGATACGGAAGCGGCGATAGAAAAAGGAGACGAGGAAGTCATTGCTTTATGCCAACAGGAGAACGAAAGAGCGGTGGATATTATAGAAAAAACGATTTTAAATCAATAACAAGTTAAACAAAGGGACTTTCTCAATCCTTAAAAGGCTATGACAGAAAACGGTTATGGTCTTGGACTCTGTTACGAGGGCAAAAAATGCTATGCAGGAGGGCACAAATATTATCCGTATCGGCACTTATATTGGGTGTCCTCCGGCTTTGAGGCGGACGGGAAAACGGTGCAAGCGGAGGATGATATTGCGCTGCTTGCTGAAAGTGAATGGGTTTTCTGCAGCTTTTCCATAGCATTAGACAGTTTCCTGAAATAAAATGAAACAAAACAGGAGTCCCCATTTCTGGGAATCCCTGTGTCGCATCAGTATTATTTTTTGAGCTGTAAGCCGTCTTTGAATGCTTCCCCTATCCTTTCGGTCACCTTATAGTAGCCATGTGTATAAGGATCAAAGGCGATTGCGTTTACCAGGGACATATCGACTTTGTCACCGGCCATGACATTTTCGTCTGCTGTGACATTTACCACTCTGCCGATGACGCCGCATCCATATTCCCCGTCCTGGTATTCAATAAACTCACATTCAAGACAGAGAGGGAATTCATTAATGACAGGGGCGTCTACGGTTTCTGCTTTACTTGCGGTCAGGCCGCTGTTCTCGAATTTTCCTGCAACCCGGTTGCCGGATTCAACACCGAAATAGTCAGCTTCCACCACATGGGCTGCGTCAGCGATGCTTACCGTAAAAGCGCCCCTTGCCTTGATATTTTTTACGGTCTTGTGCGTTTCCGTCAGATTGAGGGCGACATTGCCTCTTTCCTGCATGGTACCCCAGGCAGCGTTCATGACATTCACGCTGCCGTCTTCATTGTAGGTTGCTACCATTAAGACCGGCATCGGGAAGATGCCTTCTGTTATGCTGAGTTTTTTTCTCATTGTTTACTCCATTTCTGCGCGGCTTTTTGCGTATATCAAGTTTGTAGATGCCGCGCAGACACAAACTTGGGATTGAAAATTTTTAATTTTCAATCTATTACCTCGTTTCTATATGGGATTGACAGAACCAGCGTCTGTGCATATAATTGTAGCAGGTAACAGGAAAAATACAAGTACTATCTTAAAGGAAAGCGTAAGATGATAAAGAATTATATTGGCGAGGCGAATTTTGAGGATACGGGGTTCAGTTATACGCTGTCCCTGATATCTGGCAAGCACAAAATGGTCATCCTTTACTGCCTGATGGAGTTTGGCGTTGTCAGGTTCAATGAGTTAAAACGGTATCTGAAAAATGTGTCAGACAAAACACTCAGCGGCAATCTGAAAGAGCTGGAGGCGGACCGGCTTATTATCAGAAAAGAATATCCACAGATACCGCCAAAGGTGGAATACAGTCTGAGTGACAGGGGCAGGTCCTTGATGGATGTTTTGGATCAGTTATGTGTCTGGGGTGAAAACAATAGGGAATAGCCTGTCCCCGTCAAACTTCATATTCTGCATGAGAATGTCGTAAGAGATATTGTCCTTGATGATCTCCCGGTAAATCTCATATGCGCTCTGTGTGTCCGTTTCCTTTCGGGCGAGTATATAAAAGAACCCACATGAAGGTTGAGCTTTTCTCTCTATTTTCATGCCCTTGGGATTATGATAAAATGAAAAAAACAGGATGATAAATCGAAGGGCAGGGAATACTATTGTGGAGGAGTTGTTAGTTTATGCGATTTTGCTTTACGAGGATTTAGTAACAGAAAACGAATACAGCAAACGGCTTGATGAATTATTTCTCAACGATCCCGAAAACGAAGATTTGCTTTATTTAGAATGGGAAACAGACATAAAAAAAGCCATTATTTACATAAGAACAAATATTGATTACAATAATCTTGAGATTGAACGGTTTGGCAGAATTTTAATAAGTAAATTAAAGGCGGTTTATGTAAATTGTTCAGATATAAAATGTTTTGCAAGTCGGATGTATCATTTATGGGAAAGTCTGCCTGGGAACATTCAGAACATAGAACCATTTTGGACTCTATGCTATGCGGATGACCCTTTGTCATGGGGAGATGAAGAACAGACCAGAAACATTTATGAATATATGTTGGACTATTATAAGGATTAAACGAATACGGAGGACTGGTTTTAAAAAGTTACTTGATGAAATACCTATTGCCTCCAATAATTTCATAGGTTATAATGATGCTATGCCCTTTACAGATGAAAATCAGTATAGGGCTTATATATAATTATAATGACTTACATAAGGGAAAGGCGTGAGCATACCATGACAAATGCAATTATATTCGATATGGACGGAGTATTGTTCGATACGGAACGGATCAGCTATGAATGCTGGGAGGAAATCGGAGAGTCAATGGGGCTTGGTGATTTGAGCGAAGGTATCAGAGGGTGTATCGGTTTGAATCGGAATGATGCGGAAGCTCTGATGTACGATCTCTATGGAGAAGATTTTCCTTTTGATGAATTTACCGAAACGGTGCATATTCTTATGAAAAAACGTTTGTTAGAGGAAGGAACTCCCGTAAAAGAAGGGGTAAGGGAAATCTTGGAGTATTTGAAAGAAAATGGTTATATTATTGGTATGGCTTCTTCCAGCAGCAAGGAAAGCGTCATGGGGCATTTGAAGGAAACAGGGCTGGAAAAATATTTTCGCGCGGTGATTACGGGTGATATGGTAGAGCATAGCAAGCCTGATCCTGATATTTATTTGAAGGCATGTGAAGAGCTGGGGGTTACGCCGACAAATGTCGTCGCTATTGAAGATTCCCATAACGGGGTTCGTTCGGCATATCGGGCGGGAATGAAACCGGTGATGGTGCCGGATCTGATAGAACCCACGCCTGAAATCGAAGCGATGCTTTATGGCAAGTTCTATTCCTTGTTGGATGTGTTGGATTATATGAAAAATAATAATAAAAACGAAGGGTAAGAATAAAATTGCCCTGTAGGGCGGAATGGAGGAATATATGGCAGTATCAAAAGTATATTATGCAAATATGAAGACGTCGTTTACGGAGAATCTTCCACAAAAGCTGGAGAGATTAATAAAAACGGCAGGTATTAAGGAGATTGATTTTAAGAAAAAGTACGCAGCGATTAAGATTCACTTTGGTGAACCTGGAAATCTGGCATATCTCAGGCCGAATTATGCGGCGGTCGTGGTGAGAGTAATCCAGGAGCTGGGGGGCAAGGCATTCCTTACGGACTGCAATACGTTGTATGTGGGCGGCAGGAAAAATGCGCTGGATCATATGGACGCCGCTTATGAAAACGGTTTTTCACCTTTTTCCACAGGATGCCACGTGATCATTGCAGACGGCCTGAAAGGGACGGACGATGTGCTGGTTCCGGTAGAAGGCGGGGAATATGTAAAAGAAGCAAAAATCGGCAGAGCGGTGATGGATGCGGATATTTTTATTACGTTAAACCATTTTAAAGGCCATGAAGCTACCGGCTTTGGCGGAGCGCTTAAGAATATCGGCATGGGCTGCGGTTCCAGAGCCGGCAAGATGGAGATGCACAGCGCCGGAAAGCCGCAGGTCAACAAGGAGGAGTGCATCGGCTGCGGGCGCTGCATAAAAATATGTGCCCATGACGCTCCGTCGATATCGGGCAAAAAGGCATACATAGATCAGGCTAAATGCGTGGGCTGCGGGCGCTGCATCGGTGTTTGTCCTATGGATGCGGTAGAACCTGCAGCGGATGAGTCCAATGATATTTTGAACAGGAAGATTGCGGAATACAGCAAGGCAGTGGTGCAGGGCCGTCCTCATTTCCATATCAGTCTGGTGGTGGATGTATCTCCGAACTGCGACTGCCATGCGGAAAACGATATACCTATCGTGCCTGACGTTGGTATGTTTGCGTCTTTCGATCCCGTGGCATTGGATGTGGCTTGCGCCGATGCGGTGAATAAACAGCCTGTCATTGCCAATAGTCAGCTGGATCGCATGCCCCATGTACATCATGATCATTTTATAGATTCCGCGCCCCAGACAAATTGGAGGTCTATGATAGAACATGCGGAGAAGATCGGAATTGGCAATGCGGAATATGAGTTGATTGAAATATAAGATAAAACGAAGTAAATGAAGTTTGAAATAAAACAAAGGAAAAAATAAGAAAGGCATTAAGAAAAAAGAATTAAGACTTCCGAATGCCTATTAAGGAGATTCCTTTTGCCTTGCCGTAGTTAATGCTTTTGATTAATTCTTGAAAGCTTGGGCAGGGGCCGACCGTTGTACCGTTACAATATACATTATGGGCAGTGTATTGATCATTACTTTTTGAAATATGTATGGTATGGATTTCTTTTCGGATGTCGTTTTTATCGTTATACATAGTGAATATAAGACTTGGATATGCGGCTGCCAGCGTATCGAAGTCTTTTTCCATTGTGCTGAAAAAAGTGGTAAATCCCTTTGACTCCAGAAAATCCCGGAGAGCTTTGGGGGATGTGCCGAATTTCCCGCCAAGAGCCATTCCGTCTTTTTCAAAGAAGGAAATCAGTTCCGGCAAATCCATAAGAGGGTGCGCCAGCAGACTATAGGCAGCGTTATATACTGCAAAAATTTCGCAGCCCGAATATTGCATGGTTGCTTTGCCGTAGGGCATGTCGGTGTAGCTGTTTTGGTCTTCGATGTAACCTTTGTTTTTCGAAATGGCGTTCAAGTGGCTGGAAAAAGCTTTTTGGTTGATAAAAAGATGTTCCCGCCAGGATGTTTTTTTGAATTTTTGTATTTTTCGCAGCAGTTCGTAGAAAGCAATGACCGTTTTGTTACTGATTCTCCGGGGAATAAAGGCAAATAAAAAATTCATTTATTCTCCCCTTTTCCCAAGGTTTCTTCCAACAGATCCGTGATCGTCCGAACCGAGTTAAGCTGGCTGCTTCTGCTCATGGCATCAATATAAGTCTGCCTTGTGAAATAAAGCTCATGTGCTTTTTCAACTAAAAGATCTTCCGTCAGGTAATCTTCGTCAATAATCAGGCTGAATCCCTGTGATTCAAAGGATTTGGCATTTAAAATCTGATCGCCCCGGCTGCTGTGCGCCGAGAGCGGAATGAGCAGATTGGGCTTTTTCAGGGCAAGCAGTTCGCAGATAGAATTGGCGCCGGCTCTGGATATGACGATGTCGGCCATGGCAAAAACATCTTTTAATTCCGATTTCAGATATTCAAATTGTTTATAACCTTCAATCTGCAACATCAGGTTATCCACCTTATCTTTGCCACAGATATGAACGATTTGGAAATCTTCCAAAAGCTGGGGAAGGGCGTCGCGCACTGTTTTGTTAATGGCTTCGGCTCCCAGGCTGCCGCCGATCACCATAATGACGGGCTTGTTGGAAGTGAAATTGCACATATCATAAGCGGCAATCTTGTTGCCTTTGGATAGTTCTTCCCTGATGGGCGAGCCTGTGAGAACGGCTTTCCCTTCGGGAAGCATGGGGACGGTTTCCGGGAAATTGCAGCATATTTTTTGCGCGACGGGAATACAAAGTTTATTTGCTAATCCGGGCGTCATATCGGACTCATGGATAATGCATGGGATTTCCAGGGAGGCCGCTGCCCGTACAACGGGAACGCTGACAAAACCGCCTTTGGAAAAAACGATATCCGGTTTGATCTGCTTTAAATATTTTCTCGCTTCCCCATAACCTTTCATAACGCGGAAGGGATCCGTAAAGTTTTTGGGATCGAAATATCTGCGGAATTTGCCGGTGGCAATACCGTAATAAGGAATACGGTAGTCGGAAATCAATTTCTTTTCGATGCCGTCATATGAGCCTATATAATATATTTCATAATCCAGTTCTTTGAGCCTTGGTATTAAAGCGATGTTGGGAGTAACATGGCCGGCTGTTCCACCACCAGTAAGAACGATTTTTTTTGCCATCAATCATTTGCCTCCAGATTCCTATCTTCATTAAACTTTATTGACTTTCATAAATAAAAATTTCAGATCATGGTTTCTAATGCCTGTGCCAACTGGTCGGGGCAGGAAGTGGACTTAAATCCGCAGCGGATGCCTTTGAGCCTCTCGATGGCTTCTTTCGCATCCATGCCTTCTACCAGTTTTGAGATACCTTGTAAATTGCCATTGCATCCCCCTGTAAAAGAAACCGAACGGATAATGCCGTTATCCAAATGAATGTCTATTGATGTCGAACAAACGCCTTTGGGTTGGTATTTCATACAAGATCCTCCATTTCCGCTTGCCTGTAGAGTCAGGTTGAAGCACAAATATTATACCAGAACCGGTATGATTTTACCAGTAGTATCGTATAATCTGTCGAAATTTGCAAATGCCTTACACCCTTCGGAATATTGAGATATAAACGGGTTTTGTTTATAATATTAAAATCAGGATGGGAGGTACGCATATGCTTGAAGGTATTTTTATGGTGTATATGGAACAAAGGATTTTAAGCTGCGTTTTCCTGGCATTTTTATTATTAAGCATAATATGCCAGATAACGATCGGTGTGATATATCTGCGGTTAATAAAGGAAACGGATCATATATCCACGGCTAAAAGTAAATTTTTAAAACAATGTAAATTAAAATTTATTAATTGTTACCAGTTGAGCGGCGAGGTTTCCAATATTTCCGTTTTTGTGGACAAGTCCATATCAAAAATATCGTTTCTCGGCATATCCATGACAGGGCTGCATCACCTGGCGGGCCAGTTTGTTCTGCTTTCTGTAGTCGCGGCAGGAGCGGGGGCATGTTACGAGATCACGCAGGGCGAAACCGTGGGAAGGATACTTCCTTATTATGTTGTCAGTTTTCTTGGATTATATGTATATTTTTCGATAACGGGGCTGGTGGATATTGCAGGAAAAAAAGAACGGCTGAAAATAAATCTGGTAGATTATCTGGAAAATCATATGGCGAATAAACTGAAACAGTCGGATATCGACTGGGAAGAACTGACGGGCGAAACTCTGAGCGCGTCTAAGGTGAAGAAAGATAAAAAAGAAGGAAAGAAAAAAGAAAAGAAAGCGGTGGATGAAAAGGAAAAGAAAAAGTCGCTCAGAGAGGGGATTGGTCTTTCTGCGGAAAGGGGAGAAGCGGATCCTGCAAAAATAACAGCTTTTGCGCACCCTGCGGAACAGGAAAAAGGGGATGGCGGAAACGTAGAGGAAGGGGAAGAGAAGGCGGCGGTATTTTCCCATCAGGAGGCGGAAGAACTGGAAGAGCTTTTAAGGGAGTTTTTGGTCTGATTGGAACTGGAATCAATTTTTTCAGAAAATGTGAGGGCTATCCGCATTTGTTTCCTTTTTTTGTATTATTCCAAATAATGTATTTTACAAAGGAGGTATCATGTTTATATTTTCCTGCATCATTAACAAGAATTTTTCCGCAGGTTTGGAAAAAACCTGATATTTCTTCCAGATCATATACATTTCAATCTCGATGGTAGGGTACAGGGGGCGGAAACAGAGTCTGCTGTCACCGGAAGTATTGATGATTCGGTCAAAGCAGATTGCGTACCCCAGTCCCTCTTCCACAAGAAGCGAGGCATTGAACAGCAGATTGTAAGTCATAACAATATCCAGTTCCGATATACTGCGTTTCATCCACTGGACAAGTTCTCCGCCAGCTGCTTCCTGTTGGGATATCAGCAGTGGCTGTCCCCACAGGTCTTCGGGGGAAATGAATTCTTTTTCAGCCAAGGGAGAATCCTTTGGCATCAGAACGCCCCAGACATCTTTTGCCGGAAGTTTTAATGCTTCGTATTTGGTCAGATCAGGTGTTCCAAATATAATTCCGAAATCAATCAATCCTTTATCCAGCTGCTCCCTGACAAATACAGCATTTCCGCTGGAAATGTGGTAATGGATTCCGGGATACAGCTTTTTTAGTTTTCCGGCAGCCTTTGCCAGCAGGCGGACACCATCTGTTTCTCCGGCGCCTATGCATACATCTCCGATAATCACATTGTCAGAAAGTATAATTTCGTTTTCCGTTTTCTTTACCAAATCCAGGATTTCTTCCGCCCTTTTTCGGAGAATCATTCCCTCTTCTGTCAGCGTAACCTTGCGGGAACCCTTTGTGCCGCGAATCAGCAGCTGCTTTCCAAGCTCCTCCTCCATATTTTTAATCTGCGTGGAAAGAGTAGGCTGAGAGAGATGAAGGGACTCGGCGGCCCGTATAATGCTTTGTTCTCTTGCAATGGCAAGAAAGTATTGAAGTACCCGTATTTCCATATATCTGCTCCTTGTTGTCTGTTTATTGTCTGCTGTACGTTGAAAGAATGTCCTATGTATTTTAGGGGATAGGAACCAATCGGCAGGACAGATTGACTTGAAAAGATTCTATCATAGATTTCCATAGTTTTCAACTATACAAATGAATCATATCTAATTATTTGCTATTTATCATATGGAAAATAAACTGTCCGGACTGGGATACCGTTTTATGATCACAAAGGACGGGGAAAGCATCTATTACAACCTGTCTGAAACGGACTTGGAAACAGCAAGGTCTGTGGCGGGAGATGCCATTGATTATGCGAAGATGCTGACAGCCAGCCGGTATGATGTCTCTGTAATAAAAAGCACCTTCTGGCATGGGGAAAGCGTCTTTTGCATTACGGCTGTCCACCCCCGGGAAACAGATGGAACCATGGTCAATTATCTGAAAAACTGCATTCTGCGTTATCTGGCTGTCATCCTGATTATTTTTGTGGCTTTGACCGTGTGCATTAACGGCGTTCTCTCCTGGTGGATTTCCGGCAGCATTTTAAAGCCTCTTGGGAAATTGAGCCATGGCACAAAAGAGATCCGGGAGGGGAATCTGGATACGCCTATGCAGTATGAGAAAAAAGATGAGTTTGGCCAGGTATGCAGGGATTTTGATGAAATGCGCGCCTACCTTCAGGAGTCTGTACAGCAGCGGCTGAAGGATGAAAAGCGCAGACGGGATCTGGTCACCGGGATTTCTCATGACCTGCGGACGCCTTTGACGACCATCATGGGATATCTGGACGGACTTTTAGACGGTATTGCAGATACGCCGGAAAAGAGACTCCGTTACCTGCAGGCCATAAAGACAAGAACCGGAAATCTGGTCAGCCTTGTAGACAGCCTTTCTGAGTACAGCAGGCTGGACGCCGGCTTCCGGTATCACATGGAGGAAACGGATTTTAAGGATTATGTGGAAAAGTATCTGGAGCTTGTGCGCCCGGATATGGAAAACCAACAGGTGGAAATCGAATATTTCTGCGGGAAAGGAAAATTTCCGGTCAGGCTGGACAGAGAAGAGTTCAAACGGATTTTTAATAATCTGTTTGCAAACACGGTGCGGTACCGGAGAAAAGAAAATTCGAGAGTCATAATCTCTCTAAAACGGACACTGGAGGGAAGCAGTCTGGAACTGGTATTCCAGGATGACGGCCCGGGAGTACCGAAGGAAAGCCTGGAACAGATATTTGACAGCTTTTATAGAGTAGATGATTCCAGAAACAGTGCAGAGAAGGGAAGCGGTATCGGACTGGCAGCGGTGAAGGAAATCATCATCGGCCATGGAGGAACAATAAGGGCAGAAAACCGGGGAGGGTTAGCTGTGATTATCCGTATTCCGGTCATGGATTGAAATGAGAAATATACGGAAACGCCATATGGGTCTTCCATAATGCCCTGAAAACACAGGCAAATGAAGGAAAGGAATTGGTCGCAATGGAGAAGATACTGATCATAGAGGACGATGAGCTGATTGCGGAACTGGAGAGGGATTATCTGGAGGCAAACGGATATGAAACCGACCTGGCCTTTGACGGGATTACCGGAGAACAAAAGGCGAAAACAGAAAAATATGACGCTATTCTGCTGGATGTGATGCTCCCGGGCAAGACAGGATTTGATGTCTGCCGGGAGCTGCGAAAGAGCCTGCGGCTGCCTATCATCATGGTGACGGCCAAAAAGGAAGACATCGACAAGATCCGGGGACTGGGATTAGGGGCAGATGATTATCTGGTAAAGCCTTTCAGCCCTACAGAGCTGGTGGCCAGGGTGAAATCCCATATCTACATTCATAACCTGCTTTCTGCAACAGAGGAAGAAGAGCCGCAGGAGACGGAGATTACCTATCGGAACCTGACCATTCTGCCGAAATCAGGAGAGTCTATCTGGATAAAAAGGAAGTGGTTCTGGTCAACAAAGAGTTTGAACTGCTGTTGTTTCTGGCGGAAAATCCCAATCTGGTGTTTTCAAAGGATACTCTGTTTGACCGGGTGTGGGGGATGGATTCCCTGGGAGATGCGGAAACCGTGACCGTCCATATCAACCGTCTGCGGGATAAGCTGGGAAAGAATGAATCAAAGAACCAGTTTATCGAGACGGTATGGGGAGCGGGATACCGGTTTCGGATAGATTGAGACCAAACGAAGGGGGACTATATGGAGAGATATTCCATAGAAAATGTTTGGCCGGACGGTAAAATCGTGACATTGGGAAGAGACATAAACCGGGACGGCCTGCTGCAGAACAAGAAGGGAAAAATGGAGTACAGGACAAACAAAAGGACAGGAGACCGTATCAGCGTGATTGGCCTGGGAACAAGCTAGCTGGATGCCGGAATTGTGAATCAGCTGTATAAGAGAAGATATGGACTGTCAGTTGGAGGAGGCTCTATAGGGCCTCCTTACATATCCTTATGTATTCAAATTTGGTTTGTATATAGGATTTAGCTATTCAAATAAATTAAATATAAGTATTTGCTATTTGATTTTGCTGTTACTATAATATACTTGAGATTAGGAGGAAAAGAAGATGACAGAAGAATCTAATGCAAGTAACCCAATGGGAACAGAAAGGGTGTCCGGATTAGTATTGAGAACCGGGATTCCACTGATGATTTCACTGCTGATCAATTCCCTTTATAATTTTGTGGACAGTGTATTTGTTTCCAGAATATCAGAACAATGTATGTCTTATTTGCTCGGCGGCATTTCAGGGACTTGGACTGGGAGTACAGAGCATGCTGCTTACGTTGGGCAGGCAGGTGGTCTTGCCGGTGGTATTTATTGCAGCCTTATCTCATTTTGGAAATCTGACGTTGATCTGGCTGGCATTTGTACTGGCAGAGGCCGTTGTAATACCGATTGGAATCATTCTTTGGCGAAGAGAGTCGGATAAAGTTTTAAAGAACTTAAAATGGGAAGAAAACAGAAGACGATCTATGTCCGGTATCCTTATTATAGACATCAGAAAAGAACAGCAAGATGGGAAAGAAAACGCAGAGAGATGTAAGTTAAAAAATTTTAGATAATCAGGAGCTTCCTGTATAATTCAAATATAGGGAATTCCAAGAAGGGTGGTTGATAAA
>OFFT01000500.1_pt1 | contig 28388 bp, 18 predicted proteins | sample 1521581 | NCBI WGS metagenome assembly OFFT01 (sample SAMEA3504084, study PRJEB24116) | mouse gut metagenome | biome: mouse gut; feature: mouse-associated habitat; material: faeces | place: Denmark | collected 2011
GGTGCCAGCCCTAATTTTTCAACTGCTCAAAAAACTTTAGCGGACAGTAATATTTAAGAATAAATAGAAACCCCATAAAACATCACGCCATGAAAAAGACGCTGACAGCACTGCTGTGCTCACTGTTTTTGCTTGCGCCGTGCTCCGTGGCGCAGACATTCACCTTCGAGACTGGACGCAACGGAACAGGAATCGTGTTCGGAACCGACGGACACTCCTCCGGAGTCGGTGTGACCACTCCTTACTTCCGGACCACATATTCCAACGGCTATTACGATGCTTCCGGCTACTGGCATCCTCACAGGAAGCATCACAAGCACAACAAGAGTTGCAAGAAGTACCGCAAGGCAGAGAAGAAATACTACAAGCAACGCGGCAAAGCCTACAAACACCACCAAAAGGCCGTCCGTAAGGCCCGCAAAGCCTACTACAAGGAGATGCGGAAGGCATACCGCGATTAGTATGACGATGATGATTGAATAAAGTAAAAATGCGTCCGGATTCAGAAATAGAATCCGGACGCATTTTTAAAGTTTTATTGGATGTAAGATACGGCTATTTTATCAGGATCTTTTTGGAAATGCCATTGACGTTCGTAATATACAGTCCTGAATTTATCGGTAATTCAACTTCATTGATTCCTTTGGCCGTTCCAATCTTCTGTCCTGAAAGATTATATACGGTCAGATTTATGTCGCCTCCCCCCCTTGCAACCAATCTTCCGTTTACAACGACAATATGGATCCGGTCGTTTGGGGTATATGTAACTTTGTTGAGTTCGAGATCTTTGATCTCCACCGTATTGGACAGGGAAGACATTCCTTCTTTATAAGTGGCTCTGACATTGTAGAAATCATCTTCATCCGGGGTCTTGTCAAGGAATGAAAGAGTGTCTGCTTCAAGTGATGCGATCGGTTTTCCGTTTTTAAGGATTTCATATCCGATTAATGTGGCGGATGCTGGTTTTGGAGTGTACCTGATATCATCGATAAACAGGGCCATTACGATTTCGGAAATGCAGCGGATGGCGAAATGTCTAGTTCCTTCGGGAATGTCGAATACTATCTCTTTCCAGCTTCCATTCGGAATCATGGTTGATGGGACGCCAAGTGTGAATTTTTCAGGCTCCTGAAGTTTATCGCTCCAATAAATATCAATTTTCTCCTGACCCCACATTTCATCTCCGGCTGATATGGCAAAGAAAGAGATTGTCTGTGATTCTCCTGAAAGTTCCGGTGAAATCAGCCAGTCGTTGTTGCCTTGCTTGACAGCTGAAAAGCAAGCAAGAACCTGGTTGCCGCTGTGACAGAACCCTTTGCCGGCAGCGCCGGCTTTCATCGGGTTGAAGACCTGAAATGCCATTTCCTCTCCTGCATGCGGGTATTCCAATGTCTCGTATGAAATCTGTTCGTTCTCGTCATCAAAAACAGGCATCACTATGCGATATGTTTTCTGTCGGTCGCGGTCGATTGAAATCCAGTCGCCATAATCAGCGATCCGGAAAGGTTCGTAATCCTCGATATCGTCGACAACAGGTCCATCCATCTGAGGTGTGTCCCACTGCAGCGTTATTCCGTCTTCGGTTTCACTTGCGCGGAGGTTGGCGGGTTCGGGCAGTCGTCCTGGACGAAGTCTTATGACTGCTCTGTCCGTGTCATTTGAAAAATCGATATCGTTCTCCCACACTGTTTTTGCAATGTACGACCCGTTCTCGATCCCCGGCGTGCAATGGAACGGCGTGCTGAATTCAAAACATCTTTCCTGCCCGATTGCGAGCAGAGAGCAGGATTGCTCCGAGATTACCCCGAGTGTTTCATGTTCAAGGATGACTTTGAAATCAGAGGCATCAATGGCTCCTTTGTTGGTGACAACAGCTGTGAGCATCAGAGGCTGGTCTTCGGCTGCGCTTTCAGGGGCTGATAACTGTAAGGAAAGGTCGGCCGACGGTACGTCACGGAGGTCGATGGCATCCAGCAGTGTTACAGTTTGTATGGCGCCTGCGGTGGCTTTCCATCCTATAAGGATGTAGTCCTCATCCGTGAATTCGTTAAGCAGAACAGCTCCCTTTTTCCATCCGGCCGGATCGGAATCCGCTGAGAAATCAAAAGTCCTGACGGGCTCGAACGGTCCGTTTTCTTTTGAAACCATTACTTCGAGCAGCATGTCTGAATTTTTGACATGCCAGTAATGGAAAGTGAGAAGGGGATTGTCTGTACCTTGGAGCGATATTCTGGATGTGTAGAACAGCGAGTTCTCGCCGGCGTTTGCAGGTGCGAACTTGGCGGCTCCTCCATCGTTGTCAAATACAATTGTATTGTCGAGATTCCAGCGCTCCCCGTCGTTGATTGAATGCCAGTAATGGCCATCATCGTAATCCATATTTGCAAATGATTCGGTGAATGGCAGCCCGAATGAGCCTCCGGTTATAAATCTGTTTGAATCACCGGAATATGAGGATTTCCCTCCCTTGCTGATTGACCTCACGCAGTAGAAGAGCTGTCTCGGCCTGGAATTGACGTTTTCAGGCAACTCATCGACATATTCCCTGCCGGACCATGATCTCTCCACATACTCAAAGTCGGACCTCCGCTGGATTTCGTAAGTGAGAGTCTCGGGGTCGATGAATCCCCCATTCTCTCCTTCAGTCGGGGCATCCCATGAAAGATATGCCTTGCCGTCTCGTACTTCCATTCTCACATTGGTGGGTTCGAGCGGAATATCGTCTCCTGTGAATACCTCAAGATCAAGTGCTTCGCCTTCTCCCTCGGAATTATATGCCCTCACGGAAAAACGGTTTGTTCCTTGAGTGGTGGGAACCTCCATATTTACGGATGTTCCGGGCTGTGGAGAGGATATTGTTTCCAATATCCCGTCTCCTCTGCATATCTCGACACGGTCGATTGAGCCGAGCGGTTTGCCGTTCACGGTCAGAGCCGGAACTTTGAATTTGAGGAAGGCGGACAATTTGCCTTCTTCAGTGGGAATGAGTGATCCCTCTGAGGGGGCTCCCGGTCTGAGAGCGGACAGCGGGCTGTCGACTTTTATATCATCGATTGCGAGACGGAAGGCTCCCGCCTTCGATATGGCGTGAAACGCAATCCGGTACATGCCGTCTTCCGGCACAGTGATCACGGCACGCATCCGCGTACGGTGTACGACATCGGTGGCGGGAATAAGGGTAATGGTCATTGATGCAGGATTGGCTGCAATACCCCTTCCTGCTTTTACTTCCAGCCGTTCGGTGTACATCGAATAGACAGCCCTCGCATCGAAAGTCAATTCGTAGGATTTGTCTGTCATCATCGACATAGGAGGCAGAAACAGCCAGTCGTCGGCATCTGATTCCTCGCTTGCCTTGTTTCTCATGTCGAATACAATGTCGGAATAGACCCATGTCCTTCCGTCGTTGTTGGCATCGACAACATCGAGAAGGGAGATGTGGTCATCGGTTTTGAAATCTTCGAAATAGGGGAGATTTACCGAGCCGTCAGTGTTGACACTAACATCGGAACCCCACACCGGGAATGCTGCGATGGTGAGGAGCATTCCGAAAAGAATGTTCTTTAGGTTCATGACAGATGAAATTAAATACTGTGAATAATTCGTCAGAAGACACTTAAATAATAATTTTACTGGAGGTGTTTTTGTGTTGAATCACATAAACTCCTGATTGTAGGCTGGCAGATTCTCCTTTGCGCAGCTGATACATAAGCATTCCCGTGGCATCAAAAATGCGGATGTCGTCGAATGCAGTCAACTCTTTCCCGGATATTGAGAATGAATCTGTCTGCTGTATGCGGAAGAGTTGAGAGGGAATCGTCCTGTATAGCATAAATCCATCCGGATTCATTACTTCTCTCGAGGGTGAGTAGAGGCATGAGACATGGTAATGGTTGTCGATTGCCAGATCCGCATCAGAATCCACCCATGAGATATTGTCCGGCTGTAATGAAGCGGTTTTTTCTCCGTTGCGGTATACTCTCAGTTCCCTGAGAACCGGAATTTCCGGAACCGTATGGAAGTTAAATTGATCGAAGGCGCATGCATTCTCCTGAAGATCATATACGTGAATCGCGAATCTCGATGCTTCGGGTGGAAAGGTCCGGGATATTTCCTCCCAGTCATATCCGTCGGTATGGATATCCGTGAGTTTGACAAAATCCCGTGGATCGGTCGAAGATTCCGGAAGCCAGCCGAGTTCGAACGATACTGATGTATAACTACGGGAAGCAATGCCGGCGGCTTTGAAAGAGACGGCGTGCGACGGGTCAATCACCGGAGAAATCAACCAGGAATCAGTAGTTGAATAATCCGCGTTCTTTGTTGTGACCAAAGCTTTCTTTCCTTCGGCCATATCAAATGAATAATATGATGAGAATTTGTCTGTCACAAAGAATGCAAATTTCTTATCTTCATTGATGCCGGCAAGTCCGAATTTGTCACGTCCGTCTGCATCAATGAAAATCCAGTCTTTACGGGGAGTCGTATCTCCTGTTGTCCAGTCTTCAAAACTTTCTGTCGTCTCTATGGAAGAGTGCTCGGAGTCAAGCACGGGAAGAGTCCATGACAGAATCGCTCCATTGTCGGAATGGATTGCATTCAGGTCAGTTATGGCACACAGGTCATGGCTGCCCACCGATATGTGGAATTCAAAAGTATTATCGGCTGAATCCATATCCTCGTCGCAGAAGACTTCGGCTGTGATCGATATGGATTTTCCTGACATAAATGGAGAGATCGGGAGTCCCATCTGCATGGTTATTGTCTCGCCGGGTGCGATATTTTCAATCGTATCTGTTATCGGACAGGAAATATAGTCTGATGTCAATGACACCTCTGCATCGGAAATGGAGGTTTTCCCTTCATTTCGGATTGAGACTGTTACCGGCAACTCATCGCCGGGAAGTGCTGTTTTTACTGCATCTGCTTTAGAAACAGTCAGATTGCTTTCTAAAATGTTTCTTACGGAAATTTTGTCGATGATAGCCTTGGCTCCATTGACGTCAGAGCCGATGAGAACAATCCGGAATGGCCCGTTTTCGACAATTTTTTCAGGTATTTCCAGACACACGCGCTCCCATTCGTCATAGCCCTTGAAAGTAATGCCGTTGTCAGTGAGTTGCTGCAGGTTGTCGCCTTGAATAATTGCCACTTTGACGAGCTGTGTGTCGGGCGCGTCCGGATATTTGTAGCAATAGAATTCGAGTGTGGCATTCTTGCAGCCTCTCATGTCTATGACAGGGGTGTGATATTCGTTGCCGGGATAATATTTTGACGGAGCGAAACACAGAAATCCTCCGTCATTGTCGTATGCTGTGCGGCATTCGGGAGAGGAATAGCTTGCCCTTGTCGGGTTCCATGCGCTCCGTGATTCCGGATCCGGCCCTGAAGTCCAGACGGAAGTCGTGGTGGCAGCTTCTGCAAAAGATTCTTCGAACATACGGCTGTAAGGATTTCCCACGATACATGAATTTGAATTCGCCGATTCGCCGACATAGCTCTCGGCATTCGCGTAAGCCGTTACGGTGTAGCTGATTAATGATTGGCCGTGTTCAGGTATTGCCGGAGTGTCGGTTGCACTTGTCGATCGGGTTTTTGTCGCGATTATCTGTTGGTCGTTTCGCTGTACAGAATATACCACTGATGAAGGATTGAACAGACCTCCTTCCGCTCCGGCTGTCACTGGATTCCATGAGATCTGAATATCATTGCCGTTTTGCGAAATCTTGACATCGGATGGAGGCAGAGGTGTGTCGTATTTCGGGATGCATCTGTTGATTGCCGGCTTTCCCTCTATGCCGTTTGAGATAATGAATGCGGTATAGGTTTCCCCTTTTTCATCGCATCCCATATCCGCAAGATCAATGCTTTGCAAGGGTGTAATTTCTCCCTGGACGGAGAAGCTTCCGGAAGTGTTTGAAATCTCATATTTTAAAACATCCGATAGCGGAAGTCCCGAGAGAGTGTGTGCGGGAGCTTCCAGTCTGATGTTGTTGATCAGTCTGCCACCGGAGATTGCAGGAGTGATTGTAAGGTTAGGTGCTTGTGGCGAATTTCCGTCATAGCCGCTGTCAATGGATATGGAATTGATATAAAAGTTCACGGAACCTTGTGCCTCGTTCGCTTTGAGCCATGCACCGATATAGTATTCCCCGCTCTCATTCACGCTGAAAGTGAATGTACGGCTGGCATAACCGGAAGTGCTGTCAAAATGAATTGCCTCGGAAATGGAACTGTTGAGACTTTCTGTGACGGGAGCTTTTCCGACAACCCATTCAAGCTGCGGATCCCAGTCGATACGGAACCAGTTGGCGTATGATGAATAACAGACTTCATATACCTTGCCTGCATGAAGGTATACCGGTGGCAATACAAGAATGTCATCTGCGGAATCGCCGAAGCTGCCGTAATAGTTCACGCTGTTGCTCCACCGGTTGTGCTCAAACGTATCTGACCCGGACTGATTGTTTATTACGGTGAATCCATCTATGCCGGATTCGAAATCCCACGAAGCGGGAAGTTCGGCAGTGGGTTTGTCCGCAGATGCGATTGCGGAAGCCGACACAACCAGACACAATCCGATTGTGATTTTTAAAATCGAGTATATTCGTTCTCTCATAGCGTATGAATTGGAATGATGAGCGTGAGTTATTGTTGCGCAAATATATTAAACAAAATGTCGTAAAGTCAAAAATGAAGTCATCTAAAACGTAAATTTACAAAATAGATTGTCAAATTGTTGTTATTGTTGCATTATTCATGACAAATTGTGCGTCAGTGTTGATTTTGGAAGTCAATCTTTGTCGGAAAGGTTTCTGACATTCTCTCTGAATAATGATGGTGACATTCCCATTTTTTGCCGGAATAGTGTGTAGAAATTGGATGGAGAGGAGAATCCGACGGAAATGCCTATGCACTTTAATGATTCGGTGTTTTTCGGATCGGAAAGAATTTCGATAGCTTCCTGAAGACGATATCTGTTTACGTAGGATGCAAAGGAGCCCGCATTTTCGTTGACGACCTGCGACAGATATGTGCGGTTGGTGTTGAGCATTGTTGCAGCTTTTTCAAGCGATAAGTCGGACTTTCGGTATACCTTGTCCTCATTCATCAGTGTTTCAAGTCCGGTATATATCTGTGTCATCCTGTCATTGTCAAGTGAAGTTTGTTTTTTTGTCGGTTCCGGAATTCTGGAAATTATCGATTCATATTTTTCCTTCAGGCGTTTTTCGGATTCAGCATTCTCAAGGTGATGCCTCACGATTGTCTTTAGAGAGGACATTCGTTTCCGATAATATATGAACGATACGACACCGGACAACAGCAGGATGATGGCTATTGCCAGAATTGCGTCACGTTGTCTTTTTCTGTTCAGAAGGTCTATGCTTTGAGCGGCATTTATTCTTTTTTCTTCTGATATACGGTAGCGTAAATCCAGAATTGAAAATTCCCGTTCTTTTTCTTCTGTCATTATACGCCTGTTGACATCCATATACTTTCGTTGATAATCAAGGGCCATCCGATAATTTCCCAAGGCTTCATGACATTCCGACACGAGCGGATACAACTGTGCCTGAAATGTTGTGAAATGAAATCGGTTCGCGATTGATTCCACATTTTTTGTAATGTCGAGAGCTTCCTGGTAACGTCCGTTTGATTTTAAAAAAATGGCATACTTGATTCCTGCGTATGCGATGTCGGATGGAGTTGTTCCTTCCGATATTTTCATTGCGACTTTGTAGTATCCTTCAGCCAGGGAACTTTGTCCGGTGGATTCGTAAACGGATCCCAGAAATGTATTGAGATATGTGCGTTCCGTATCGTAATGAAGGATGTCGGCTATTTCAAATGCCTCTTTTATATGAGTGATGGCTCCCTGGAAATCGCGATTGTTGCAAAGATAATTAGCCATATTGGCTGCTGTGATATATATGGAAGGCTTGTGCCGGATGTCCTTTGCTTTGTTATAGGCCTTGATAGCATAATCCCAACCGGAGGGTTCTTGTTTATGGAGATAAATCACTGCGATTAAGGACAGGTCTGCAATTGTCTCTATATCATTCTTTGTGCTTTCATGTATTTTCAATGCGTCAAGGTAATATTGAAGTGATTGTGAATATGCGTTGTGAACCAGATGATTGTATTTCCCCAGTGTCTGTGCCATTTTTGCGGCGGCTTCTTTATTGCCATTTTTCTTAAAGGCAGGATACATGACTTTGATTGTGTTGATGTCAGATAAATAATCTGTTGTGTCCTGGCTGGAAATCAAGGCGTTGACTTTATAGCACAGTCCCAGCATAAATGCAACTGAATCACCCTCCGAATTGCCGGCCGAAGCCAGTTCTTCCCCCTTTTGGGCAGCATTGGAATAGCGGCGCCCGTCTACGGCGGATTTGCATTCTTCAATCAGCGAATCAATTCTGGAAGAGTGATTTGCAGCCGAAACCGGTATGTATGACAATATCAGCGTCAGAAGCATAAGATAAATCGTCCGCAGATTGGTGGAATCCGGTATTATACTGCGTTTGTCGGAATATGATGGATGTGTATGTGTCATTCACAAATTTAGCAAATTTTTCTGGAATGCAAAAGTCTGAGGCCGCGCGGTTATTTGGAGACTATAATAAAAAAGAACGCTGCCGCAGGTGTCCGCGGCAGCGTTTTTCTATCGGGTCAGGCCGAAAGGTCTGACTCTGATTTTTTGGGATAGGGTCTTATCCGAGGGGTTCGAGCTGTACGGTGAAGTGGCGCATCAGTTCGGCCTCCCAGGTGATCTTCACACCGCGGGTGATTTCGTTGCGGCGGTCATACACGTTCTTGAGAGCGGCCGCGATCACATCCATGTGGTTGTTGGTGTAGGTGCGGCGGCAGATGCAGAGACGCAGGAAGTCGTTACCGGTGAAGCGGTTCTCGCGGGTGATGGGATCACGGTCGGCGAGAAGGTAACCGATCTCGCAGCCACGTACGCCGGCTTCGAGATAGAGCTCCATGGTGAGACGCTGTGCGGGGAACTCCTCCTTGGGGATGCGGTCGAGCACCTTGTCGGCGTCGATGAAGAGGGCGTGACCGCCCACGGGACGCTGATAGGGGATGCCGTACTCGTCGAGCTTGGCTGCGAGGTATTCAACCTGCTTGATACGGGTCTGGAGCATATCGAACTCGGTGTTCTCGTCAAGACCTACGGAGAGGGCGGCCATGTCGCGGCCGTTCATGCCGCCGTAGGTGAGGAAGCCTTCGAAAGGAATCACGAAGCGCTTCGCGCCCTCGTAGATGTCCTCCCAGCGGGTTGCGATGAATCCACCCATGTTGACCAGACCGTCCTTTTTCGACGACATTGTCATGATGTCAGCCAGAGAGAACATCTCCTTGCAGATCTCCTTGATGGTGGCGTCTTTGTACTGCGGGTCGCGCATCTTGATGAAGTATGCGTTCTCGGCGAAGCGGGCCGAGTCGAAAACGACGCGCTTGTTGTACTTGTCGGCGATCTTGCGCACGCCGCGGAGGTTGTCCATCGAAACGGGCTGTCCGCCGGCGGTGTTGTTTGTGATCGTCACGATGATGAAAGGTATCTTGTCGGCGTTCTCGGCAAGACATTTCTCAAGCTTGTCGAGATCCACGTTGCCCTTGAAGGGCACTTCGAGCTGGGTGTCCTTTGCCTCGTCGACGGTGCAGTCTACAGCGAAAGCCTTGCGGCTCTCGATGTGACCCTTGGTGGTGTCGAAGTGAGAGTTGCCCGGAACGATGTCGCCTTCCTTCACGAGGTGGGAGAAAAGCACGTTCTCGGCAGCGCGGCCCTGGTGGGTGGGGATCACATACTCGAAGCCTGTGATGCGGGTGATAGTATCCTTCAGCTCATAGAAAGAGCGTGCACCTGCGTAGCTCTCGTCTCCGGTCATCATCGCCGCCCACTGGCGGTCGCTCATCGCGCCTGTACCCGAGTCGGTGATACAGTCGATGTAAACCTGATCCGAACGGAGCATGAACACATTGTATTTGGCTTCTTTAAGCCACTGCTCGCGCTCTTCGCGGGTACTCTTCTTGATGGGTTCGACCATCTTGATTTTCCATGATTCTGCAAAAGGTAATTCCATGGTTGTTGTTTTTATGTTTTTTTGTTGAGGTTGTTGTTATATCCGTTGTTGTCTTTGGTGCCGTGATGGTGATGTCACGGTTTTGAAGTATGTCATCAATTTTGTGCAAAAATAACTCAAATTTTTCAATATGCAAAAAATAGTCGCTTTTTTTACACGGGAAAATGTTAATTTTGCGGCATGAATCAGAAAGACATCATCAAGGGGGTCCTTGCCGGGATTTGTATCTCGTTCGGCGGGACGATATATCTCCGTGTCGGCGGTGTGGCCGGGGCGGTGTTGTTTGCGTTCGGTCTGATCGCCGTGATCACATCGGGGCTGAATCTCTTCACCGGCAAGTCGCAGTTTGTCTGGGGGCGCGGGGGGCGCTACGGATGGCTGCTCGCGATGCTGCTTTGGAACATCGTCGGGTGTCTTGCCCTTGCCCTGGCGATCAACACGCCTGCCACCTGCGGCGCGGCCGAGGGCATTCTCGACATCCGTTTCGCCTCCGGACCGCTCCGCTGCGGACTTCTTTCGGTGGGATGCGGATTCATCATGACTCTCGCGGTCCAGAACGCCGTTAAAGGACACTGGCTCCCGCTCCTGTTCGGAATCCCCGCCTTTATCCTCTGCGGATTGCCGCACTGTGTGGCCGACGCCTTCTACATCTGTTGCCTCTCGCCCGGTTATATCTCCGCCCACTGGGCCGACCTGCTGGCGTTCTACCCCTCGATAGTGCTCGGCAACTATCTCGGCTGCAACGCCTACCGGCTCACTGCTTCGTCTTGATCAGTCCGTGGCGGTAAGCGTATAGCAGTTCGCGCAGCTCGTCGATCTGACGCTGCAGCTCGCGGCCCATGTCGGTGTCGCGGACGCGCATGTGGTTCTGGCTCAACTCCACCAGCTGGGTGGTCGACACGATGTCGGTACCCTCGCGGATGGCCTCCTCGGTGCTGCTGAACGGCTCGTGCTGCACAAGCACCAGTCCCTTCGAATGATACACGAGCGTGAAGCCTGCGATGCCCGTCGTGGTGTGGTATGCCTTCGAGAAGCCGCCGTCGATCACCATCAGTTTTCCGTTGGCCCTTACCGGTTTTTCTCCTTTGCCCACCTTCACCGGCACATGGCCGTTGATGATGTGGCGGTGTTCGCCCGTAACGCCGAACTCGTCGAGAATCATGTCGCACACATCCTCCCTGTCGCGGAGCTTGTAATAGTTTCCCTTGTGCTCGGTGTGGGTATCCTGGTCGGCTATGAAATATCGCTCGAAGGTGGTCATCGCCGACTTGTCGAACAGCGGCGAGTCCGGTCCGCACCAAAGATACCATATATAGTCCGTGGCGTATTCTTTGGTGACTGGATCGGTGTCCCTGTCGAACGCAGAACGGATCAGCATCCCGATGTTGTGCAGAAGTTCCTTCCCTTTGTAGCGGCGTCCCATCACGTCGATCTCCTTCAGGGTGCCGTCCTCGTTGAGTGGCACCGAGGCGTGGAACATCAGGTTGGAATTGCGCACGGTGTACATGCATCCGTGTGAGAAGAATATCTTGATGTGGCGGCGCAGCTTGTCGCTTATCGCGAAAGAGCGGTGCAGCTTCTCCACCAGAATCCTCTCTTCCTCGGTCAGCGCGTAGGGATCGGCCGGGTCGATGGTCGGGAAATTGGAGTCGAGCATCGGGTACGACGCTCCGCCGATGGTGACGTTGGCGAATCCCGCGTCCATCTTGTCGAGGAGTTTGCGGGCGAAAAGGTTCCATTCGGGATGCTTGTCGATAATGCCCCCTTCCAGTTTGAACTGGATCACGGCGATCGCCTTGTGCATCTTGGCGAGGATGGCGAGATTTTTCTCCTCGCCGGCCCAGCGTGCAGGGTCCACCTTGGGGTTGAACACCGTGCATGGGTCGTCGGCGTACTTGTCCATCGCGAAAGTGGCCAGAGGCATAAGGTTGATGCCATAGCCCTCCTCGAGAGTGTCCATGTCACCGTAGCGGAGGGCGTTGCGGAGCACGTTGGCTATGCAGCAGTCGTTGCCTGCGCAGGCTCCCATCCAGAGCGCGTCGTGATTGCCCCACTGGATGTCGTAGTTCTTGTATCCCTGGAGCGTGTCCATGATGATGTGGGCGCCCTGGCCGCGGTCGTAGATGTCGCCGAGGATGTGCAGCGAATCGATGCTCAGACGCTGGATCACGTTGCAGATGGCGATGATGAATTCATTGGCCTGTCCGCAGGAGATGATTGTCTCCACCACGCGCGCGTAGTACATCTGTTTGTTTTCCTCCGACGGAGCCTCGTGGAGCAGCTCCTCGATGATATAGGCGAATTCCGGCGGGAGCGCCTTGCGCACCTTGGAGCGGGTGTACTTCGACGACACTGTCTGAAGCACCTTTACCAGACGGTGGAGCGTGATGTTGTAGAAATTGTCAAGATCTTTCTCTTCCTGGGCGATCAGGTCGAGCTTCTGCTCCGGATAATAGATCAGCGAGCAGAGTTGCGACAGTTCCGAGTCGCGCATGGTGTTGCCGTAGATCTCATGGACCTTGCGCTTGATATTGCCCGACGCGTTCTTGAGGATATGGCGGAAAGCCTCGTCCTCGCCGTGGAGGTCGGCCACGAAATGCTCCGTCCCTTTGGGGAGGTTGAGAATTGCCTCGAGGTTGATGATTTCCGTCGAGGCCGCCTGGATGCTGCCGAAATTCTGCGACAGCAACTCGAGCACGCGCCGGTCGCGTTCTATCTGTTCCGGCGTGAAGCCCGTGGCTGCGTTAAGATCGTTTTCCATGTAGATTTTAGGTTGCGGTTGGTTGAGTTGGCGAGCGCGTCAACTGGCTCCATTTAATGGAATTGCGCTCTTATAGGCTGAATAATCCGGTCCGCGGACCGAAGCATGTTGCAAATATAGCGTAATTTCACAACCCCGCCAACTATTTCCCAAAAACTTTTCACGAACCCGATGACGATCGCATTTTTCTTTGCATAAGGTATGCTGAAAAATAAAAGACATAATAAAAATACTGAGTTTGCAGATGTGAAATAAATATATTACTTTTGTCGCATATTCATGCAGAGGACAAATCTGCAGACCATCTTATAGCAGAAATCAAAAAACAACATATAACATGAGAAAAAAATTACTTGTATCGGCGCTGTGCATGACCGCGGCAATGGCGTCGGCCGCTCCACTCACTCCGGAGGCCGCCCTCGGCCGCCTCGCCGGCGAAAACGGACCGGCAAAAGTCCGTGCAATTCAGTCGGGAGCTCCCGTCCTTCGATTCACAAGAAGCGTCGGGAACGTCCCGATGGTCTATGTCTTCGCTTCGCGGCAGGGTGGATTCATGGTGCTCTCCGCCGATGACACCACAGTGCCTCTGCTTGGATTCTCCGACAGCGGAACCCTCCCCGTCAGCGAGGCTGACCTTCCCGACGGCATGCGCTACTGGCTCGGCTCGCTTGCCGAGCAGGTGGCCTTTAACGCCGCGAATGCTCCCGCTTCAGATGTGTCCGTTCCCGTGATGCGCGCCGACGGCGACCGGGTTGCCATCGGTCCGCTGGTAACCACAAAATGGAATCAGGATGCTCCATTCAACGACAAGTGCCCCATGGCCGGCGACACCCGCTGCGTCACCGGTTGCGTAGCCACCGCCATGGCGCAGGTGCTCAACTATTATAAATTCCCCGCAAATGTCCAGGACAATTACTCATATACATGGAGTAACGGAGGCTATTCCCAGAATTTAAGCATATCCCCCTCCATAAAGTTCGAGTGGGATAAGATGCTCGATGTTTACGACGACAGTTCCTCCGAAGACAGCCGGGAGGCTGTGGCCACTCTGATGAGCGTCTGCGGAATCAGTGTGAACATGAATTACAGCCCCATGGAATCCGGAGCGAAATCCATACCCGTGTGTCGCGCTTTAGTCGAGTCGTTTGGATATGATCCCGGGCTGGAATACATAGAGCGGGATTATTACAGCATCCCGGAATGGGAAGATATCGTCTATGAGAATCTTCGCCAATATGGCCCGATGTATTACGACGGCGCGAGCAACACTGGGGGCCACGCATTCGTATGCGACGGTTACTCCGAAGGTTATTTCCACTTCAACTGGGGATGGGGAGGAATGAGCGACGGATACTTCCTGCTTACAGCCCTCGACCCCCGCTCGCAGGGCATAGGTGGACATACCTCCGGATATAATTTCAGTCAGGGAATCGTGACAGGCGTGTCAAAAGAGCATGTAACCGTCGAAACCACTCCCGGCAAACTCCTCTGGAGAGGCGCTTTCGTAATCAATCAGGAGAGTACCGGCCTCGGACTGGACATCAGTTTCACGGGTTCGTTCTACAACTATGACTACCGTACACTCTCCGGCGCAAGCATCGGTATCATTATCACGTCCGAAAACGGCGACTCCCAGTTCATGCCCTGTTGGGAACAGATCGGGAATCTGCAGCCATATTACGGATATACCGGAAAGACCTGGTCCGTGGTATTGCCTTCTGTACTTGCCGAAGGAGCGTACACCGTACAGCCGGCCTGCAAGGTCGGAAACTCGGATCCGCGGCCGATTATGGTAGAGAATTCCGAGGTGGGGGCCTACATCATGACGGTCAGGGACAAGACTGCTTATTTCACCCCTGTTCAGCCTACTGCGGCATGGGCTGAGAATCTGAGACTCATCGGAGAAATATATCAGGGCCAGAAGTTCAGATGCTCGGCGACAGTCACCAACACCGATGACTCCGAGGTTTTCTCCGGAGCAGTTGTCGCCGCAATCCTTTCCGGCAATTCGGTCAAGGCCGTCGGCGACAAGTCGTTCGTTGTCCTTAATCCGGGCGAAAGCATGGAATTGGATTATGTGACGGCTCTCAAGTATCCTACCGACAACAACGGCTCTCAGGTGATTCCAATGCCCGGAACCTACGATCTGGTGCTTCTGCAGTCACTCAACTCCGGTTACAAATTTCTCTCCGCCCCCATTAAGGTACGCCTCAATGGAAGAACATATCCCGTGCTCACGTTCTCCGATCTGCGCGTCCCCGACAACCAGAATCCGGAAAATGTGACGGCGACAGCCGAAGTAACATGCTCCTACGGGTATTTCGGAGGGTCGGCCAAACTGTATGTGTTCGAGCAACCCACGGATAATGGCCTGTTAGGATGTGATTCGGAGTTCATCGGCATCGGCGACCAGGAAACAGCTACGGCCAAGTGGACGTTCGCAATTCCAGGAGCTTCCCCCGAAATGACATATTATGCATCTGTATACGATTCCAAAACGCAGAGCTGGCTTACCGATCCCGTCTACTTCAAGGTAAGTGCTCCTACGGGTATAAATTCTGTAGAAGGAGAGTCTGCCGTAGTGGAACGCAGATACATTTCGCTTTCAGGAATTGACCTCGGCACTGATAAGCCGGCGGCAGGTATTTACATTGTCCGCGAAATCCGAGCCGACGGCACAGTGGTCACTCGCAAGGAGGCGGTCACTGACAAGTAAAGCGGGGTAAATCTATATCATGAAAGCGAAAATACACTATGCATTTGTCATCGCGGCATGCTGCTGTCTGATGATGGGGGTCAATGTCGGCCTCACGTTCAGTTGTGCCGGGATATTCTACAAGCCTGTAACCGCCGATCTGGGGATCTCCGTCGGCTCGTTCGGCCTCTACATGACGTTCATGTACGTGGCTTCGTCGCTAATGCTGCCCGTTGCGGGCCGTATGCTCGAGCGATACAGCGCCCGGTGGCTCTTCACCGGAGCATCTGTCCTGAACGGCGTGGCTCTCTGTCTGATGGGGATGATGTCGACGCTGTGGGGATTCTATGCCGTAGGCGCGCTCCTCGGAGTATCGATAGCATTCCTGCTCTACATGAGTTATCCGACGCTGATAAACCGCTGGTTTCATACCGGCATGGGACTGATGATCGGAATATGCGTTGCCGCTTCCGGTCTCGGAGGAATGATATTCAATCCCATAGGAGGATGGATCATCGGAGAATGGGGATGGCGGATGGCATATTATGTATTCGGGGGCATAGTCCTTTTAGGAGTGTCGCCGTTGTTGGCGCTCCTGCTCAGAGACCGGCCGGAGGATGTCGGTCTCATGAAATTCGGCATGGATAAGGTTGCCGTCGATGCTGCCGGAGGTAAGCCGGCGGAAGAAGGAATAACCTACGCGGAGGCCGTCAGGATGCCGGTGTTCTATGCTCTCATAGTGTTCGCGTTCATCATGATGGGATGCTCCACGTTGAATCTCTTCATCCCGGGATTTGCCGAAAATTCCGGATTCTCGCTCGAGCAGGCCTCTCTTGCGGCTGCCGCATCGATGGCCGGTGTCACGCTCGGCAAACTTATGCTCGGTTGGATAAATGACCGCAACTGCACCGCCGGACTTCTTATCAGCACTATAGGAGGCGCGGTAGGCCTCGCGGCTATTGTGTCAGCCCCTTCCGTGCTATGGGTGGTCCTGACGGGTAGTTTCTTCTTCGGATGGTGCTACGCCGGAGTCACGGTGCAGACCGCCATGCTCACGCGCACCGTGGTGGGTTCCAGGGACTACTCCCGCATATTTGCCACGGTATCTGTCGCCCTGAGTGCCGGCGGAGCCGTAGCTTCCGGAGGCTGGGGCCTTCTTGCGGACGCCACCTCCTATTCGGTAATCTTCATCACCGGCGCCATTCTCCTCCTGATAGCCACCCTCCTCGGCCTTTATGCACTCCGTCCCCGCCCGAAACATTGATCTGTTCCGGTTTTTTAGGAAAGACAGATAGACCCTTGACAATAAAAAGCAATTCCGCGGAAATTCTTGCGTTTTCCGCGGAATTGCTTTTTATTGATAATGCTGGATTTATTTGTTCCGTAGGAATTTCGTCAACCTTGTGTCTTACTCCCACTCGATAGTTGCCGGCGGCTTGGAGGAGATGTCGTAGACTACGCGGTTTACGCCGCGGACGTGGTTGATAATGTCGTTGCTTACCTGCGCGAGGAATTCGTAGGGGAGGTGTACCCAGTCGGCTGTCATGCCGTCAGTCGAGATCACGGCGCGGAGCGCGACTGTATTCTCGTAAGTGCGCGCATCGCCCATCACGCCCACCGACCGCACCGGCAGCAGGATGGTGCCTGCCTGCCATACTTTGTCGTAGAGGCCTTCCCGACGCAGCCCGTCGATGAATATCTTGTCGGCCTGCTGCAGGATGTCGACTTTCTCTGGAGTGACTTCTCCGAGCACGCGGATTCCGAGTCCCGGCCCGGGGAAGGGGTGGCGTCCCAGCAGATGCTGAGGCATCTGCATCTCGCGGCCCACACGGCGCACCTCATCCTTGAAAAGCAGTCGCAGCGGCTCCACTATCTTGAGGTTCATCTCTTTGGGAAGCCCTCCTACATTGTGGTGCGACTTGATGGTGGCCGACGGTCCTTTCACCGAGCAGCTTTCGATCACGTCGGGATAGATGGTGCCTTGAGCCAGCCACTTGGCGCCTCCGATCTTCTTGGCCTCCGCATTGAATACCTCCACGAAGTCGCGGCCGATTATCTTGCGCTTCTGCTCCGGGTCGGTCACTCCCTTGAGGTCCGTGAAGAACCGTTCTGCGGCATTCACACCCCGCACGTTGAGTCCCATGTCCTTGTAAGACTCCATTACTTCCGCGAACTCGTCCTTGCGGAGAAGTCCCGAGTCAACGAAGATGCAATGGAGGTTGCTGCCGATGGCCTTGTGGAGGAGCATGGCCGCAACGGATGAGTCCACACCTCCGGAGAGACCGAGGATGACGGTGTCGTCGCCAAGCTTCTCGCGCAGCCCGGCCACGGTCTCCGCGATGAATGAAGCCGGACTCCATTCTCCGCTGCATCCGCAGATATCCATCACGAAATTGCGCAGCAGCGTCATGCCGTGCGTCGAGTGGTACACCTCCGGATGGAACTGTATTCCCCATGTGCGCTCGCCGTTCACGCGGAAGGCCGCGCAACGCACGTGCTCCGTGCTGCCGATGATGCGGAACGATTCAGGCGCGTCGGTGATGGTGTCGCCGTGCGACATCCATACCTGCGAGGGGGAGGGGAGGGCGCGCATAAGCGGGTCCTCGGCGTCGGCCACCTCAAGCATGGCGCGGCCATATTCGCGTGCGGGAGCCGACTGCACCGTCCCTCCGGCGAGCCGGGCGAGGTACTGGGCGCCGTAGCAGACTCCCAGCAGCGGCAATTTTCCGCGGAACGCGTCGAGCGGGGGGCATGGCGCGTCCGGGTCCGTTACGGAGTACGGACTTCCCGAGAGAATCACGCCGAGCGTGTCGGCGTCGATCTCCGGGATGTGGTTGAACGGATGGATCTCGCAATACACATTGAGCTCACGTACGCGGCGTGCGATCAGCTGGGTGTATTGCGATCCGAAATCGATTATCAGAATTTTTTGCATGGTCTGTCAGTTTCCGGGTGAATAGTTGGGTGCCTCTTTGGTGATGGTCACGTCGTGCGGATGGTTCTCTATGACCGCCGCCGAGGTGATTCGCACGAACTTGGCGTCGTGCAGCGTCTCGATGTCCTTGGCGCCGCAATACCCCATGCCGGAACGGAGACCTCCGATAAGTTGATAGACAGTCTCGCCGAGCACACCTTTGTAGGGCACGCGGGCCACGATTCCCTCGGGCACGAACTTCGACGAATCCGTCTGGTCGTTCTGGAAATAGCGGTCCTTGGATCCGGCCTGCATGGCCTCGACGGAGCCCATGCCCCGGTAGGACTTGAACTTGCGGCCGTTATAGATGATGGTCTCGCCCGGCGATTCCTCCACGCCTGCGAACATCGAGCCCATCATCACCGAGTCGCCCCCGGCGGCAAGAGCCTTGACGATGTCGCCCGAATAGCGGAGACCTCCGTCGGCGATCACGGGAACTCCGTGACGGTGCGCGGCCTTGGCGGCGTCGTAAATCGCTGTAAGCTGCGGAACTCCCACGCCGGCCACGATACGGGTTGTGCATATCGACCCCGGACCTATGCCTACCTTGATGCCGTCGGCACCCGCCTCGATGAGGAACTCTGCGGCCTCGGCTGTGGCGATGTTGCCCACTACCACATCAATCTGCGGGAATTTCTCCTTGACGGTCTTGAGTGTGCGTACCACATTGGCCGAATGACCGTGCGCGGTGTCGATCACAACCGCGTCTACGCCATTCTCCACCAGTGCCGCCACCCTCTCGAGGGTGTCGCCGGTCACGCCCACGCCCGCCGCCACGCGCAGTCTTCCTTTCGAGTCCTTGCAGGCGTTGGGAAACTCGCTGATCTTGGTGATGTCGCGGTATGTGATGAGCCCTACCAGACGATTGTCATCATCCACCACGGGGAGTTTCTCGATCTTGTTTTCAAGCAATATCTGCGAAGCCTCGGCCAGGTTCTGCTTCTTGGTGGTGACCAGATTTTCAGAAGTCATGACATCGCCCACCGGCAGACTCATGTCCGTCTGGAAACGGAGGTCGCGGTTGGTGAGGATACCTATCAGATGGCGGTCGGCGTCCACCACCGGTATTCCTCCGATGCGGTTCTCGCGCATAAGCCGCAGGGCGTCGGCCACGGTTTCCTCCCGGGTGATGGTGACGGGATCGTAGATCATTCCCGAGTCGGCGCGTTTCACCTTGCGTACCTGCGCAGCCTGGCTCGCTATCGACATGTTCTTGTGGATCACGCCGATACCTCCCTCGCGGGCAATCGCTATCGCCATCTGGGCCTCGGTCACAGTGTCCATCGCCGCCGACACCAGCGGGATGTTCAGCGTGATGTTGCGCGAGAAGCGGGTCTTGAGGCTCACCATATTCGGTGTCACGTCTGAAAATGCCGGGATGAGAAGCACGTCGTCGAACGTGAACCCTTCCTGTCTGATTTTTTCTTCTATAAATGACATAAATTGTACTGTTAAAATTTTTCGAGTTCTTTATCGACGATAATTGTCTGCCTGCGGTCTGGACCGACGGAAATCATTCCGATCTGCACTCCGGTGAGTTCGGCGAGTTTTTCCACGTATTTCCGGGCGTTCTCCGGAAGTTCCGCGTATGTACGGCATCCGGTGATGTCTTCCTGCCATCCGGGCATTTCGATATACACCGGCTTGCAGCGTTCGAGCGCCGCGATGGTCGGGGGGGGATTTTTGATCCGGCGCCCGTCGAGTTCGTAGTCGGTGCATATCCGGATTGTATCCACGCCTGTTAGCACGTCGAGGAGCATGATTGCCCAGTCGGTGATCCCGCCGAGCTGCGCTGTGTAGCGGCCGACAACGGCGTCGAACCATCCTATGCGCCGCGGGCGTCCGGTGACGGTGCCGTATTCGTGACCGCGCTCGCGAATGCCGTCGCCTGTGGCATCATGCAGTTCCGTGGGGAAAGGTCCTGAACCTACGCGGGTGCAATAGGCTTTGGCCACGCCCACAACTTTGCGGATCCACTGCGGCGCTATGCCGGCGCCGACGGGTACCGAGGCCGCCGACGGGCTCGAGGATGTTACATACGGATAAGTGCCGTGGTCGATGCAGAGCATCATTCCCTGCGCGCCTTCGAAGAGCACGCGTTCCCCGTCGGTGCGAAGCGCTCCGTTGACAAGTTCCGAAGTGTCGCAGATCATCGGTGCGAGTCTTTCGGCCAGCTTCATGTACTGTTCGAATACTTCGTCGGCGTCGAAAGTACGTAACCCGAGCATCTCCAGCTCTCGGTTCTTGATGTCGAGCGCGGCGCCGAGGCGTTCACGGAAATACTCCGGGTCGAGCAGGTCGCCCATCCGGAGCCCCGTGCGGCTGTACTTGTCGCAGTAGGCGGGGCCTATGCCCTTCTTGGTGGTGCCGATGAGCGCTTCCCCCTTGCTCTCCTCGTAAGCGCCGTCGAGAAGCGGATGCCAGGGCATTACCATCGCCGCGCGCGAGGAGATGCGCAGCTTATAGTCGGTGATGTCGCGCTCATGAAGCTTGTCGAGCTCGGCGCACAACGACACGGGATTGATTACCATGCCGTTGCCCATCACGTTGACCGTCGCGGGGTTGAAAATGCCCGAGGGGATGCTTTGCAGCGAATATTTGTTGCCGTCGAACATCACGGTGTGTCCGGCGTTGTTGCCGCCCTGATAGCGCACCACCATGTCGGCGCGTGTGGCGAAATAATCCGTGATTTTCCCTTTTCCTTCGTCGCCCCACTGGGAGCCGACCACTACAAGAGTTTCTGACATGATTGATTAGTCTATGTTGTTGCGTTTGAAGATATAGTCCACGTTTTTCAGGTAGTAGTCGAGCGTGAAGCATCCTTCGAGTTCTTCGGGGGTAAGGTTTGCCGTCACTGTCGGGTCTTCGCGGAGAAGGTCGAGATACGGCACTCCCGCCGCCATGGCGCGCATGGCCACCGGCTGCACCGTGTCGTATGCCTTTTCGCGGGCGAAACCCTTCCCGATCAGTGCGTTCATCACGCGCTGGGCGAAGATCACCCCGTTGGTGATGTAGATATTGCTCTTCATCTTGTCCTCGAACACCGTGAGGTTTCCGAGGATGCGCATCATGCGGTTGAGCATGTAGTCGAGGAGCATGGTGGCGTCCGGGAGGATGATGCGCTCGGTGGCCGAGTGCGATATGTCGCGTTCGTGCCAGAGCGCCACGTTCTCGTAGGCCGTCGCCATGTATCCGCGGAGCACCCGGGCGCAGCCGCACATGTTTTCCGATCCGATCGGGTTGCGTTTGTGGGGCATTGCGCTCGATCCTTTCTGTCCTTTGCCGAAGGACTCCTCCAGTTCATGCACTTCCGTGCGCTGAAGGCCGCGCACCTCCATGGCCATCTGCTCGATCGAGGCTCCGATCAGAGCGATTGTGGCCAGATAACATGCGTGGCGGTCGCGCTGGATCACCTGAGTTGAGATGTCGGCACTCTCTATGCCGAGTTTCTCGCATACATAGTCCTGCACAAACGGGGGGATGTTGGCGAAATTGCCGACGGCGCCGCTGATCTTGCCGACCTCCACGCCGCGCGCGGCCTCGCGGAAGCGCTTGATGTTGCGCTGCATCTCCGCGTGCCAGAGCACCCACTTGAGGCCGAACGAGGTAATGTCGGCATGGATTCCGTGCGTGCGTCCGATACAAGGGGTGTACTTGTACTTTCTGGCCTGCTCGCGTAGCATCGCGGCGAAGCGGTCCAGGTCGTCGCGGAGAATGTCGTTGGCCTGGCGGAGAAGGTATCCGTTGGCCGTGTCAACCACGTCGGTAGATGTCAGACCGTAATGGATCCACTTGCGCTCCTCGCCGAGGCTTTCGCTTACGGCGCGGGTGAAGGCCACGATGTCGTGGCGGGTCTGCTCCTCGATCTCCTTGATGCGGGGGATGCTGAAAGTGGCTTTTTCGCGTAGTTTCACTATGTCCTCCGCGGGAACCACGCCGAGTTCGCGCCATGCGTCGGCGGCGAGAATCTCCACTTCGAGGTAAGCGTCGAATTTATTCTGTTCGGTCCAGATTGCCCTCATTTCGGGGCGTGAATATCTTTCAATCATGATTTATTCGGTTAGGGGAATGAAACTTAACGTCGGTTCATTTTCGACAGGAAGCATTCAAGAGTGTTCTCCATCAGGCAGGCGCGGGTCATCGGTCCGACTCCGCCGGGAACCGGTGTGATGACCGAAGCTTTAGGCGCCACATGCTCGTAGTCGACGTCGCCAGCGAGTTTGCCTGTCTCCGGGTCGCGGTTCACACCCACGTCGATGACCACCGCGCCGGGAGCCACCATCTCCTCGGTGATGAAACGGAGCCGTCCTACGGCGGCCACCAGGATGTCGGCCTGACGGCAGATTTCGGGCAGATCGCGCGTACGGCTGTGGGCCACCGTCACCGTGGCATTGCGGTCAAGAAGCATTTTGGCCATGGGAAGACCCACGATGTTGCTGCGGCCGATCACCACGGCGCGTTTTCCCTCGATCTCAACCCCCGCTTCCTCAAGCATCTTTATCACTCCCTTCGGTGTGCAGGGGTTCACACAGGGATTCTTCTGCCACAGGGCGGCCACATTGAGAGGGTGGAATCCGTCCACATCTTTCTCATGACTGATGGCGGCAATCACTTTGGACTCGTCGATATGTTCCGGCACCGGGAGCTGGACCAGTATGCCGTCCACTCCCTCGTCGGCGTTAAGGCTGGCGATGAGGTCGAGCAGTTCCTGCTCGGAAGTAGACTCGGGCAGCCGGATGGTGGTGCCTTTGAAGCCCACCTGTTCGGCATCCTTTCCTTTCGATTTGACGTATGACATGCTTGCCGGGTCCTCGCCTACGAGAATCACCACCTGGTGAGGCACACGGCCATATTTTTTCTCACACTCCTTCACTTTCTCCGCGATATCATGCTTGATGCGGAGCGCGAGGTCTTTTCCACTGATAATCATTTGTCAGTTATAAGTGTCTTTTAAAAATTAGTTATACCTAACTGTATTTACCTGGCCTCCCTGGCACCGATGTCACTGCGGAAGAAGAGGGCACCGCAGTCAATGGCCTTTACGGCCTTCATGGCTTCCGAGCGGGCTTCGGCAAGTGTCGGGGCAGTCGCCACGGGCATGAGCACACGGCCTCCCGAAGTCAGTATCTTCCCCTCCCTGTCGACAGTGCCCATGTGATACACCTTCCCGGCGTTCTCAAGTCCGCGCACCACATATCCTTTCTCATAACTGCCGGGATATCCTTTGGCGGCCATGACTATGCCGAGAGTTGTGTCAGATGACCATTCCGTCTCGAAATCCCGGCCATCGACAGCCGCGTCGAGAAGAGCGTAGAAATCGCTTTTGAGCCGGGGGAGCACAACCTCTGTCTCCGGGTCGCCGAAACGGGCGTTGAATTCAATCACCTTGGGAGTACCCTTGTGGAGAATGAGTCCGCCGTAGAGCACGCCGGTGAACGGTACTCCCTCGTCGGCCATTGCGTCGGCCACAGGCTGCAGGATGGTGCGGAGGGCGGTCTCCCGGATTTCTTCGGTGACAAACGGAACCGGGGAGTAGGCTCCCATGCCGCCGGTGTTGGGCCCCCGGTCGTTGTCAAACGCACGTTTATGGTCTCGTGCGATCGCCAGCGGATACAGTTTGCGGCCGTTCACCAGACACATGAATGAGAATTCCGGTCCGTCAAGGAACTCCTCGATCACCACGCGTCCCTGTCCGAAACATTCGTCAAGGAGCATGTCGCGAAGGGCATCCTCCGCCTCGCTGTAGGTGAGGGCTACAACCACTCCCTTTCCCGCTGCGAGTCCGTCGTATTTGATCACAACCGGCACCGGTCCCGCCTTGATGTATGCAAGAGCTTCGTCAAAGTCGGAGAAGGTGCGGTAAGAAGCGGTCGGTATGCCGTGGCGGCTCATCAGGTCTTTGGCGAATTCCTTGCTGCTCTCGATGCGCGACGCGCTTTTTGTGGGACCGAATATCCGCAATCCCTCCTCACGGAACCGGTCCACGATCCCTGCGGCAAGGGGGCCCTCCGGACCCACTACTGTCAGGTCTATTTCCTTCTCCCTGGCGAATGCGAGAAGAGAGTCGATGTCCGATACGGCTATCGGCACGCATTCCGCCTGTCGCGCGATTCCCGCGTTGCCGGGAGCCGAGTAGATTTTCTCCACCTGAGGCGAGCGCGAGAGGGCGTCCACGATGGCGTGGCATCTTCCTCCCCCTCCTGTCACAAGAACTTTCTTTCCCATCGGATCAGTGCTTAAAGTGGCGCATGCCGGTGAAGAGCATCACGATACCTTTCTCGTCGGCTTTCTTGATAGAGTCCTCGTCGCGGATCGAGCCTCCAGGCTGTACGATGGCGGCCACGCCGTAGCGGGAGGCCTGTTCCACGGTGTCGTCAAACGGCAGGAATCCGTCGGAGGCGAGTACCAGACCTTCGGTGGCACCGGCGGCCTTGGCCTCCTCGAGGGCGATTCCGGCCGAGCCGACGCGGTTCATCTGCCCGGCGCCAACGCCCACTGTCGCGCCATCCTTGACAACGACTATGGCGTTGCTTTTCACATGTTTCACGATTCTCCATCCGAAATCCATGTCGGCGAGAAGCCGTGCGTCGGGATGTCGCTTGGTGACAGTCATCGCGTCGGTGATGTCGAGGCATCTGGTGTCGGCGTCCTGCACAAGCAGACCGCCTGTGACTCCCACATACTGGCGGCGGCTTTCACCGCGCTGTTCCATCTTCACCTCGAGCAGGCGGAGGTTCTTCTTCTTGGAGAGAATCTCCAGTGCTTCCGGTTCGAAAGCCGGAGCCATCACTATCTCAAGGAATATCGGTTTGAGCGCGAGCGCGGTCTCTCCGGTGACGGGGCGGTTGAAAGCCACGATACCGCCGTAGATGCTGACCTTGTCGGCTTCGTAAGCTCGTGTCCACGCATCGAGCACATCCGCTCCCACGGCAGCTCCGCAGGGATTCATGTGCTTGAGGCCCACGCAGAAAGGCTTGTCAAATTCGCTGACAATCTCGAGAGCGGCGTTGGCATCCTGGATATTGTTGTACGACAGTTCCTTGCCCTGGATCTGACGTGCAGTAGCCACGGAATAGGAATACTCTTTGCCTGTGCGGTAGAACTTCGCGGCCTGGTGGGGATTCTCTCCGTAGCGGAGTCCCTGCACCTCGTCGAAGTCGAGGAAGAGTTTTTCAGGAAGACCGGCCTGACGGCGCATATATTCCGCGATGTGGCTGTCGTAAAGTGCGGTATGGGTATAAGCCTTTGCCGAGAGACGGAGACGTGTTTCGGCGAGAGTGTTGCCGTTGGACGCGATTTCCTCAATCACGGAGGAGTAGTCATCCGGGTCGCATACCACGGTGACGCTCTTGCAGTTCTTAGCTGCGGAGCGGAGCATCGAGGGACCGCCTATGTCGATGTTCTCGATGGCGTCGGCGAGAGTCACTCCCTCTTTGGCCACCGTCGCCTCGAACGGATAGAGGTTGACGACCACCATGTCGATCAGACCTATTCCGTTCTCTGCAAGCTGTTTCATGTCATCCTCATTGTCGCGGCGTCCGAGCAGCGCGCCGTGCACCTTGGGGTGAAGCGTCTTGACGCGTCCTCCGCAGATTTCCGGAAACCCCGTCACCTCGCTGATGCCTGTCACCGAGAGTCCGCTATCCAGCAGCATCCTCATCGTGCCGCCGGTGGCGATGATCTCCCATCCCATGTTGTTCAGGGCTGTGGCGAATTCAACCACCCCTCTTTTATCGCTTACGCTTATTAATGCCTTCATTATTTCTTGATTGAAATTATTTGATTGTTACTCCGTTCCCTTTCACGACCTTACCTATCACGGAGGGCTTGAGTCCGGAAGCCTGCAGACTTTCCAGAGCTTTGGGAACATCGGTTTCCGACAGGGCCACCACCATGCCGATACCCATGTTGAAGATATTGAACATTTCACGGTGAGGTATGCCGCCGCATCTTTCGAGCAGACGGAACACCGGAAGAATCTCCCAGCTTCCCTCCTCGATTTCTGCTCCGAGACCCTCCCCGAGAATGCGGGGAATGTTCTCGTCGAAGCCGCCGCCTGTGATGTGGGCCACGCCGTGCACGTCGGCTGCCTTCATCATGGCGAGCACCGGGCGTACATAGATGGCTGTCGGAGTGAGGAGCGTCTCTCCCAGGGTCTTGTCGCCGGTCTCCGGATAGCGCGCCGCGAGGTCGAGGTCTGCGTCGGCCACTATCTTGCGCACCAGCGAGAAGCCGTTGGAATGCACGCCGGTCGAGGGAATCCCGACAAGCACGTCTCCTTCGGCGACTTTCGAACCGTCGATGAGCTCATCCTTCTCCACGGCGCCGACAGTGAATCCCGCTATGTCATAGTCTTCGGGGGCATACATGCCGGGCATCTCGGCGGTTTCACCGCCCACGAGGGCGCAGCCCGCCTGACGGCAGCCTTCGGCCACGCCCGCCACTATCGACTCCACCACTTCCGGACGGTTCTTGCCGACCGCCACATAATCAAGGAAGAGAAGCGGCTCGGCGCCCTGGGCAAGGACATCGTTGACGCACATGGCCACCGCGTCTATGCCTATCGTGTCGTGCTTGTCGAGAAGAAAGGCGATTTTAAGCTTTGTGCCCACACCGTCCGTGCCGCTCACCAGTACCGGATGACGGTAGCCGAGACTCCCGAGATCGAACATTCCTCCGAATGCGCCGATTCCTCCCATGCAGCCGGGTCGCGTGGTGGAGGCCACATGCTTCTTGATGCGGCTCACTACTTCATATCCTGCCTCCAGATTCACGCCGGAGGCTTCATAACTCTTTGCCATTGTTTATGTAGCTTATTTTGTTTTTTCAGTTTTTCGGAAATAATTCACTGCATTTGCGAATATGCCCTGGTTCTTGTCGCCGGGCACATTCTTCATCAGACCCTCGCGGTAGCGTTCGGAATGTCCCATCTTCCCGAGAATGCGTCCGTCGGGGCTGACTATGCCCTCGATGGCCCATGAACTGCCGTTGGGATTCCATGGCGACTCCATGGTGGCGTGTCCGTCGGGACCGGCGTACTGGAAGGCTATCTGTCCGTTGCGGAGCAGCGTCTCGAGTAGCTCGGGACCGGCGGTGAACTTCCCTTCGCCGTGGCTCATGGGGATGGCATGGAGCTGTCCCGGCGAGAAACTTCTGAGCCACGGAGAGCGCACGGTTCCCACTCTGGTGTTGGCAATAAGTGATATATGTCTGTTGATGTTGTTGCGGAATAGGGTGGGGGAGTCCGGAGTGAGTTCGCCGATTCTGCCGAACGGCAGCAGTCCGCTTTTCACCAGGGCCTGGAATCCGTTGCAGATTCCTATTATGAGTCCCCCGCGCGCAAGAAGGCGTTCCACCGCTGCGCGGACCTCGGCGTTGAGCAGTACGTTGGCGATGAATTTGCCGCTGCCGTCAGGTTCGTCGGCGGCCGAGAAGCCTCCGCTTATGGCCAGGATGTGGCAGTCGTCGATGTCGGCGGCCATCTCGCGGCACGACGCGGAGATATCCTCCGCCGTGAGGTTCCGGAACACTCCGGTACGAGTCCGTGCGCCGGCGGCCTCGAAAGCCCCTGCCATGTCGTAGTCGCAGTTGGTGCCAGGGAATACAGGGAGGTACACAAGCGGGTGCTCCACCGGTTCGCCGGGATAATCCGGTCCCGGTTCGCAGCATGCCGCGTCGGGAGCCTCTCCTTCGGCCCGGGCGCGGTCAGGGAACACTGCCGCGTAGCCGGAGGCAAGCTCTTCGTTAAGCCGCTCGAGGCTTACACTCTCGCCATTAACCGTTATCTCTTTCTTATCTATTGCTATTGGAACTTGTGATCTCAGCTACAGCCTTGGAACCAAGATAAAATGGTAGATTGGTGGATTA
>OFFT01000503.1_pt1 | contig 28333 bp, 22 predicted proteins | sample 1521581 | NCBI WGS metagenome assembly OFFT01 (sample SAMEA3504084, study PRJEB24116) | mouse gut metagenome | biome: mouse gut; feature: mouse-associated habitat; material: faeces | place: Denmark | collected 2011
GCAGGCTGCGGGCAGGAACCTCCACCCCTGATCGGGGCGGCCCTCCTCCCCTGCGCCGGTAAGTTTTCTGTGCTTGTGATTGAAGCCTGGAAACTTTTTCTGCTTTACTCGCTTATTCATGATATAGGCAAATGCGCTATCCATGTTCGTTGAAAGCTATTTATATCATAATTCCTAAAAATTTGATTTTGCTTGTGTTGATATTTTGTCTTGGTTTTTGTTTAATGATTTTTATTCTTTAGGTCTTTGATTGTTTCTACCGTATCGGTTAGTCCCTCTTTTATGTGTACTCTGGGCTGCCAGCCTATTCCTTTTAGGCGGGAGGCGTCTAACATTCCTTTTGTGGTGGGGGAATAGCCTCTGCGTTCGGTTTCTTCCGGGAGTTGGAAGAGTACGCGGGTGCCTGCTTGGGCGGCTAGGTGGGCGGCCAGGTCTTTTAGGGTGATGTCGGACTGTTCGTCGGCGGCGTTGTAGGCTTCGCCGGTTTTGCCTTTTAGTAAGGTGTATAGGATGGCGGGAGCGGCGTCGGTGACGTAGGTGTAGGAGTATTTTTGATTTCCTTCGCTTTTTAGGATGATGTCGTTACCCTCGGCGGCTTTTTTGATGAATTGGGCGATTGCTTTGGAGTCTGTCAGCAGCATGGTTGGGCCGTAGACGCGGCTGAGCCGGGAGATGACAAATTCCAGGCTGTGGGTTTGATGGTAGGCGTTGCACAGGGCTTCTCCCAGGCGTTTGCTTTCGGGGTAGCCTGCGCGGACGGTGTTGCAGTTGATGTAGCCTAAGTAGGTTTCTTCGAATTTTTCGGTGTCACCACGGTTTTCTCCGTATATTTCTACGGAGGACAGGAAGCAGAAACGCTTTGTTTTGTGGGTGACGGCGTACTCCAGGAGGTTTTGTGTTCCTGTGATGTTGGTGGCTATGGTGCCGATGGCGTCCTGGGAGTATTGCATGGGGTGGGTGTTGCTGGCTGCATGGATGATGTAGTCGGCTTGGCCGCACTCCGGTATGGGGGTGTTTACATCGCAGGCAATGTATTGAAATTCTTTTCTGTTCCAGTATTCGGCAAAGCGTTCCTTGGCTCTTTCTTTGTTTCTGCTGAGGGCGATAATGTGGATTTTACGCTCCGGCTTTGCTTGGGTGTTGTGTTCCATTAGGATGTCTATCAGGCATTTTCCTACCATTCCTGCGGCTCCGGAGAGGAGGAGGGTTTTTCCTTCCAGAGTGGATAAGAGGGAGGTTTGCTTTGCCCAGTGGCTTACTTCTTTTTTGTATTGGTTCATCCGATTAAGACCTTCTTTCCTTCAAAGGCAAAGCCGTAAATGCTGTTTGGTTCCGCCAAATTACCTGTGTCACAGCAGTCTCTCAACTGCCTGTACCTTCTGCGTTTCAACCGCTTTCAGAACGATATTATTATGGAAGGAATCTTTTATCTGCATATACCATTTTATACGTACTGCTGCTCCGTCCAAAATAAAAGGCCATCAGACGTTCTGACAGGAACCCCGGATAACGGTTCCAATATTTATCCTCTTTTTGGCCTCCATGTGCAGCAACTGCGTCCAGAATGGGGAACAGCCAGGAACAAAAAACATTCAGTACTTCTTTTCTCATAATAAACATGTTGCAGGCTGAAAAGAGATTTTCTGCAAAAAAACTTTTTGCCTCCTGATAAAGTGTTTCGTCCTGCTCCTTCAAATATTCCATCAGGAAATCCCAATCTGCCGGGTCATGGCGGTTCTTATAGTTTTCTTCGATACTTGGATCCACGTAGGTGGGCACAGCTAAAACTACATCAATTTGATGCTTCTGCATGATCTCCTCCCACTGTTCCGGTAAAATGAAATGCCTGCGGTAATGGGCAAGCCCAATAAAATTCTCTTCTGCATGCTTCCATATCCAATACAGAGCGGTTAGTTCACAAAACTGCCTGTTTTTCTCCGATATGTTTTCTCCTGTATCATCTGTTAAAATTCCCGGATACAGACGCTGCTCTGTCAATGCTGCTCCTACCTGGATATCCCGCTCATAAGGCTCCGGCGTATATTCCTTCTGTAATGCCTGATCGTAAACAGACTTTGCCACATAAATGATACCGCTTCCTGTTTTCTTATCCGGCATCCTGCTGTCTGCTCTCAGATTCTCCAGCTTGACAAACGGCTGGCCTTTATGAGAAAAATATTGTTTTAAATAATCATTCCGAAGCTGCAAATCCAATTCAACCGTAAGCGGATAGATTTTTTCAAAGCCCAAGGCTGTCAGCTGCTTTGAAATCTCCGAATGGCTGCTTCCCCTGGTAGCGATATAAACCGGATATTCTGTATGAAGACTCTTCTGCCCATCCAGACGCAAGACCGGCACTCTCTTAATTTCAGGCGGATTATCTTCCTTATTGTTATATAAATATGCCTCCACTTTTAATTTCGGATAAAGCGACTGCAGATATACGGCCAACGATCGGCCTCTGGAATGGGCACCGAATATATATATTTTTTCACGCATGTGAATCTCCTTCCCTGATATGGCAGCTGAATTTTTATCCTGTCCGGTATTCATGCTATCAAAAAGCAGCCCTGGCTGTCTTTAGTATAACAGCTTCGGACTGCTTATTCAATTTAAAACTGATGTGTAGCGGTGATACTTCTGCCATCCGTCAATCTTACTGTCACTGTCACTGATTTTCCTTTAACAGTATTTAACCATGTTTGACTTAATTGCAGTCCTAATTTACCGCCCTTCGCACTAGTCCAGGTTGAATTAACCCCTTTCCAGCGTATTTCTGGATCCCCATTAAGATTTTGGCTGGTCTGTCCATCATACGTCAATGTCAACCAATAATCATAATTTATTGCTGCGGTCAAGCCGTCTATCCAGATAATTCCGTCATCCGACACCGTTATGCTCGGATCTCCCGGTACTACCGGCACATCGGGCACATCAGGTCCGTCCGGGATGCTGGGAATACCAGATGCCGACCCTGATGACTTGTCAATGGTCCATACCAATCTTATAGCAGGCGGCGTGCTCTTCAATGCATCCCAATTCCCGCTTTTATTGCAATCACCTGTCAGCATAAAGGAGTAGGACTCAAAATATGTCTTATACTGCTCCTCTGTAGCATTAGCCGCCGCATCCTTCAGCTGCTTCTTATAAGTATTGCTCCTGGCATCATAAACGGTTTTATAGTGCTGCTCTGCTGACAGAATAGAAGCAGTTACTTCAATTCCCTGTGCATTAACGGGCTTCTCCGTATTCTTTGCACCTTCTGTCACCGCCATATACATCTTAGGATCCGTAGATGTATCATTTACCACACTGGAAGAAGCCAAGGTAATTCCCTTCGGTATATCCAGCTTTGCCTGAATCTTTATTTCCACATCTATATTACTTCTGTTATAAGCCGTAATGGGCTCACTCACATCCGTATAATTTGCAACATCGCTTCCTGACGCCGGTTTGTGACGGAAGTACATCGTCTTGTCAGGTTCAAAGAATGCATTCCCATACTTATCCGTCCCCACCTGGGCAAGTATTCCTGTGGGATCCAGAATATAATTAAACTGACCGCCTACATTCGTAGGAAGAACTACATTGAATACTTCCGGATACTTTACAATATCCAGTGTTCCCGTCCCCTGACCGCTTCCACTGGCAGCATTCGCCGCTAAGGCGCTTCCCAGTACCATGGCGGCCATCAGAATGGCAGCTAAAGCGCTCCTATACCTCCTGCTCATTTTTATCCTCCTGTTTTTCATACCATTCCTTCATAGTATACCAGTTTTAGATATTCAGATCAACCAATATTGTTTTCAAAATATTGAAAATATTACTTTATTATTTTGGAAATTTACACCTGAAACAAATTAAATGTCTGGCTTAAAAATTCATCTGTCAGCACTAAAGACGTCACCTCGTCTGTCTCCAGAGATGTATACTCCTTATCTAAAAATCCTAAAATTATATCCGGAGTATTCCGATTCACCTGTGTATACAGCAGCTCCGGGCATAATTCAGCAAACTCCTTTGCATATTCCAGCACGCTCTTCTGGATTTCTTCCACAGCTCTGCAATGCTCCTTTGTCCGGGTCTCTTCCATAAATGAAATCTTTCCGTCATCTTCTATACAGTCAAAGGTCGGCTCCGGTGATGTCAGCACCATTTCCAAAAATAAATAATATTTATAGACATTCAAATCGATTTCAAATGCCCCTTTTGACGGGAAAAAGGTTTTTACCTGAAGCTCTCGGTCTATCTCCCCTTTGTCCGGCTGCCTTCTCAGAAAGTAAACACCAAGAAGCTCTTTCTCCGGTATCAGCTTTTCCATGCCATTCTGCACTTTTCCTGCTGCCACAAAATCTATAAATGCAATTTTTTTATGTTCCGTAATTCCTGTCCCTGAAATATAGCGAAGATAATTCTCCCGTTCCTTCCTGCTCTGTTTCAGAATCTCATCCCTGTACTTGTCCAGATACAGCTTCCGCTTCTCACTATCGTCCGCGTTCAGCTCTTTTGCCTCACTGTCTATTGTAAGATGGAATCTTTTTTGAAACATTCCTTGGATACTGCCCCAGAAGTCCATCCCGGCAACATGTTCGATATCGGCTTCCTTCCATATCGTGGCTGCCAGCACTGCTCTCCTGGAGGTATAAAAATACTCTCCCTTCGGGAATTCCTGATCTGCCTGTTTTCCTCTGATCTCACTGCAAAGCTTTTCAATTAAATAAGCATCTCGAGACGGATATAATATGTAATCACATTCCCACCGGCGCACCTCCTGCATCAGCCACACTGTAAAGTAAAAAATCATGGGTGCTATCAGCATATAGGCAAAATCCCGAGTATTCGCAATCTTAAATCTTCCCTTTGTTTCATACAGGGCAAAGGGATCTCCAAAGGCCCTCTCACACAAAAGGCCGGCCGCCATTCGATCCATAAGATTCAGTTCTTCAGATAAAAGTCTTCCATAGCTGGAGCTCCCCAGCATCTCCCGCGCACTCATGATCTGAAATGTGTCCATTCCAGCCGCTTCCGCGCATGCAATGTCCGCAACTTCATTATCTCCTATGTGTAGGCAGTTACAACTCTCGTACCCTTCATATTTTCTATCTTCAAGAAACATCTGAAAAAGCTTCTCACACTTTGCCGTTCTTTTTTCGCAGGATACATAAAGCCCGTCATAGCCATCATAGCCGCACTTTTTCAATAATTCCCCAATCACCTTCTGAGGCAGATACATATCTGAAATCAGATAAATCTTTTTCTTATCCTTTATATTGTTAAAAAGCTCCAACATTCTTTCCCTTGGAACTATATATTCCAATTCCGCAGCAATTTCCATTTCCCGCAGCTCATTTTTTTCCGCCTCGCTTATGCCACTCAATTCCCGGAGCCTTATATATATTTCTTCAAGTGCCGGGTTCTGTCCACTGTCACAAAGCTGCCTCTCTGCTTCTATCCGCAGATCCGCAAATCCGGAAAAAAGCTTTCTCTTTTCCACAATTGCAAAAATATCTGCCGGATACAGCACCTTCCTCATAATCAATGTGTCAAATACATCAAAAGATATAACTTCGTGCTTTTCTGCTTCCCTTTTTAAATCATCATAGCTTTGATGAAAATAGGGGATATCATGTTCCTGATTTGTATAAACCTCCGATAAATCATTTCCCTTTACATCATAGACTGCGATTCCGTTTCCTGTGCAAAAGCCTTCTATCCGATGATATATCACTCCAATTACAGCAGGACGGGCTATCACGACAATCGTTTTCACTTTAAGCTTCAGCACGTCTTGATAATCGAGAATGGGCTTATCCCAAATAGTCCCCTCCTTCTTCTTTCCATCCATTAATCCTGCGATCTGATACTCCTGAATCCTTTCGAGAAGTTCTCCTGTTCGCTTTCCGATACCATATAAAATCAAAGGCTCTTCTTTTTTTTCTGCAAAATTTTTCTGAAATTCCTGATATATATAGTTTGCCTCATCGTACATATGATTTCTCCCGCTCTTCCAAATAAACTGCCGCATAGGTGCGGACTGTCTTTCATTCCAGAAGTGATTTCCAATAATTTTCAGATTCCATATATTCGTTTCTTGCAATTATTTTCTCTTTTGAGTGGGTGCCCATTTTGCAGAGCAGTTCCCTGTGCTGATTCAAATAAATAATGTGTCTCACAAGAGCTTCTACATCACCGATCTTTGCCGTGAATCCATTGATTCCTTCATCCACATCATCATCGGCTCCTGATGTATCTGTTATAACCAGCACGGCTCCCGCTGCCATAGCCTCAGAATGTGAAATACTATGACCTTCCCATTCTGAACAGCTAATGCACAGATCCTGCTCCTCCCAGAACTGTGCCATCTGTTCATGGGAAATTTCCCCATAGAGCTTTATGCTGTTCCCTTGTTTTCTTTCTTGTATCTGCCGCTTTAATTCTTCTTCGTATTCCCCCGCTCCTGCAACGCTCATGCAAAATTCCACCTGGTTCTCTCTTAGCTTTTCTCCAATTTCCAATAGTAAATCAACCCGCTTCTGCTTCACAGAAATCCGTCCTGCATATCCGATTTTCAGTGGTTCTCCTGTCGGACTGTAAAATCCGCGAACCCTCTTATCACATGGAATTTTCCAGTACAAGTCCTTAATTTTATAAGAAGGAAATCTTTTGCTCAAAAGAGTATTTTTTATTTTGCTGCTTATCGAAAGACATACATCAATATAAGGCTCCCACGTTGACAGTGCCCGATAATATATCTCTTCATCATTGTGGAATACAGCTATAACCTTCAGCTTAGGATTTATGCTCTTTTTTATTATGCAGGCGCTTATCATAATCTCAAAAGGGAAATTACATATTATTGTATCAGCCCCGCTATGCAGTATCTCTTCAATGGTATCTATAATAGAAATCCCTTTTCTGTTTTCCACAAATATGGCTGGAGCTGTAGTATCTGTTATCTTTCTGTCACTGTTTCCAGGCATAAGATACGCACTTTTTATCTGCAATTTATTCAACGTCTCCGCAAGAGAATAGCTCCATCTTTCTACCCCGCCCAGCACCATACCGCATGACAAATCAATCAGACACTGGCAGCTTCCCTTTACTGTTCCGAAGCCCGGCGCGACATATGGCAGAATCACGCCGCAGATGCGGGCATACATTTCAGAAGCCATCATGCCATCCGCCCTGACAATCTCATCCTTCGGAATTCCGTTCTCCGACAGCTGACGTTCTACTTCCGCATATTTGCTGCAAGTGATAAACACAGTCACCTGGTTCCTTCGGTTATATACCTCCTCCGGAGCTAAAACAGTTATCCCGTCTATCCTGCTTCCCCATGAATCACTTGCATTGTCGCAGAAATAATCAGGCTGGATATGGAGCTGCTTCCAAAAAGAAAGTACTTCTTTGCCAAGCTTTCCAGTTCCCCAGAATATTATTATTTTACTCATACCATTTTTCCTCAAGGCTGAAAAAACCGCGGCTCTGTTTTCATAATCCAGTCCTTTAGTACCAGAACCCTCGCACCCGCTTTTTCTTTTATTTCCTTTTCTACTTTTTCTTCCCCTTCCATGAGCGTGATAATAATGCCATCTACTTCCGGCCACGTATCCCTCCAGGTATAGATTGGTATTTCCGCGCTCAGCTCCCCGGCATTTCTGTCAATAAAGCCTTTTACACATATAGAAGTCTTTAATTCTGAAAACAGATGCTTCCCCGCGGCTCCGCACCCATAGATAGCAACACTGTGTATCCCCGTAGCTTTCAGATGCTCCGAATAGTTCACCCCCTGCTCCCGCAGCCGCATCCATTTATCAAAAACATCAAACTTCTTTTTTAATGTACGCATCTCGCGGGCACGAACCAAATCCCTCAGAAAAAAGCCCTCCATGAGTAACTGTAAATCGTTCCCCTGAAACAGTCCCTTTTTCTGAACAATTCGGATAACCTCATGCTCCGACTGAGCCATGCCTACAACATCTCCGGATGTATTCGAGCCATTGGAAACATGCTCATATAAGATATCATCATTTAGCGAGAACCGGCATCCTTTCGATATCATACAAAGCCATAAAAGCCAGTCGTCCGCTCCATTGTACTTCATAATATTTTCAACCCACACATCCGGGACAGCGCTTTTCCGTAAAAGCACCTGTCCGGGGGAAATGATTTGATTCCAATGACCTAAAACAAATTCTTTTGAAATAATATTTTTAAAAACCTGCTCCTCTGCATAATATTCCTCACCTGCATGAATTGCCTTGCAAATTGACGCATCATTTTCTTCTATGGAAATACACTGGCTGTAAAAATATTCCGAACAAATTCTGTCATCCTGATCAAGAAACAGAACATACTCTCCCTGACACTTTTTCAGCCCTTTTACTCTTGCACCATGAATACCGATATTTTCATCCGTATTAATTATTATCAAATGAATATCATTGCTTTCAAAGTTCTGAGATAGCGGAGCATCTGGAGCATCATTTACCAATAAAAGCTCCAAATAATCTTCTTTATCCAAATACCTCCTGCAGTCTTCTGCCTGCCGGATAATATTGGGAATATATTTTTCTCCATAATAAATCGGCACAATTATACTTATATTTTTCATAACTGTTCTCCAGATCTTTCTCAACTGAAAGGCGCTCTAATCTGCTCAAAATCGTCCATTGTTTCTTGTAATGCATTTTCCAGCCTTTGTCCGAAAGCATCCATTGTAAAATACTTTTCATATATTTTTCTCGCCCTGTTTCCCATTGTCTCAAGCTTTTCCCGATTTCCAATCACCCACCTCATTTTCTCGCACAAATCCTCAGGGTTCCCCGTTTTGCAAATAAGGCTGCTTACTCCGTCTTCTATGTATTCCGCTGTCCCGATTGCATCCGATACAATACATACCTTTCCATGCATCATGCCTTCTGTCACAACAATAGGCAGCGAATCTTCTAAGGAAGGGCAGATTACTACATCAATTTTTTCATATGCTTTATTAATCTCATCTCTCGTCAAGGGCCCAATTATGTGAATTGATGGTTCTTTTAACGCCTGTTCCCGAACACCAGTACCATAATCATCTCCGCTAATAGGGCCGATAATCAAAAATTCTACATTCTTCTTTTCATCCCCACTCAGACACCCAATTGCCTTTACAAAAATATCCTGCGCCTTTCCCGGGTGGACCGTTCCTATAAGTGCAAAAACCAGATGGCTTGTTATCTCGCGAAAACAATCCATTTCCTTCTGATCCGGAATCCCATAGGACAATATTTTTTTAATTCTATTTGGAAAATAAGAATTGAATTTACTTTGCGCAACCTTGCTCACAGCATAAATATGAACATCTTCCAGTTCTTCTCTTTTCACGTATTCCTCATACCGATTTACAATATTACGATACAAGCGTTCTTCTGATTCATGTATCCACCAAAGAACAGGCTTTATCCCCGCCAGGCCGCAGGCACAAATAAGCATTGGGAACACATTTACCAGCACTGTATCAAATTGCCGTATCCACATTAGCTCTTCCTTATGTACATAAGGCAGCACCGGGCATAATAAGATATTGATCCCATTTTCCGACATCTCATCTATAAATGTCTGTTCCCCGGAAGGTGCTGCCAGACAAACCGCATAGCCTCTGGCCTGCAGCGCCTGTGCTGCATATACAGCTGCAATCGGCCCCCCGGTATAATTCAAATGTGACGAAACTATCAAAACTTTTTTTTTATATATGTTCTTATTTCTGCTCCCACAAAAGATCTGCAGCCTTCCACGATACATTTCACTCGCAAAGCGTTCCCAATACCAAATATCCTTCTTATCCACTCCCAGTTCGATTAACTGGCTTTTCATGGCCTCCTCACTTGCACTCATAAGAATAACTTTGTCATAGGAAAGCTGCAGAATTTTATCAGGCGCAAAAACGAGAGCTCCATCTATACTTTGTCCCTGTAATGCGGAGTTGTTATCAAGGAAAGCTATTATTTCATAATCGGAAGAAATCTTATGCCTTTTATCCTGATAAAACCTTCCTGTGCCAAAAATGACAATTTTCATAGCCCTTCCTCCAGTATCCCTGTAACCTTTAAAGCCTGGTGTCACAATCATGCTTTCTGATAAAATCACGTATATTCAAATAAAAATCCTCATAATTTTCTCTTATTTTTTCATCCGGCCAATTCCACCATGCAATGCGGTTCAGCGCCTCAATTTCTTCCTCTTCATATCTATATCTGATAATACGCGCCGGCACCCCTGCGACGACAGCGTAATCAGGAACATCCTTTGTAATCACAGCTCCGGCTCCGGCTACAACTCCATTTCCAATATCAGCCCCATTCGTAATGAGGACATCCTTTCCTAGCCAAACATCATTTCCTATCTTACATTTTTTCAAATTACGTACCTGCACTCCCCTTTTCGGAGTTACTCCCTCGAAGTACCAAGGCTCATTTCTATATCCCTCATACTCTTTTTCAAAAATTGTACTGATTGCCGAAGAATGATAGATAAACGGGTGTGTCGTAATATAATCTACAGCATGATTTACTACTACATTCACCCCAGCCGCAAACGAACAAAATGCACCGACAGACTCCACCAAATTATGGTTGCACAGAGGACCATAGCTGTATTTTCCGCATTTTGTATATTGTACTTCCTTTTTCTTCTTAAAGATTTCGATTACAGCATCTGCCGTAAAATAATCTAATAGCTTCTTGTATACCTCATCGTATATTTCCCAATTTGCACATGTAAACAGAACCTTATATTTTGAAATATCTAAACATTTACAATATTCCAAATTATTTATCTCACCATGAAACTCTGACAATCTATTATCAAGGATATAACATTCTCTTATCCCGAAACAGCTATTCAGTATTTGTTTTGTAATCATACCCATTTCTCCATATGGGTAAATAATAAATTGATCCTCGCCCTTATGAAGCGCTTCCTCAATTGCTTTTCTTATTTCTTTATAAGGCGCCATTTTTCTCTCCAGCCCGCTCAGGTTCGCATTAAATTTATGCAAGTATCTTCCAAATGCTCATTCCCATACTGGGATCATTCAAAAAATCAACATTGGTCTTCTGTTTTTCCGCAACCATTTTTAAATAATCATTCACGTCAAATATTTTTGTTTCATTCGCAATTTCTTTTTCCGCCAAGAAACTCCATAAGGCTTCGTCACCAAAAAATGCGGCAAACTCTTTATAATCTATCTCACATATTCCCTCTAACCATGTTCCTTCCCATTTAACATCAATCGCACCGTCATTTCTCATAAAAACAATCGTGCCGTCCTCATAATGCTCCGCATGAACATATTTTTTTGTCTCTTCTGTCAGCACAATTTGTCTTTCCCCTGAAATACCCTTCCATATTTCCAGGCTTTTTCCGTCCTGTATCGTCAAAAACCTTATCTTGTTCCCATCACAAACTGCTCCCGTAAACTGATATCTGCGATTTGCAATTTCCGCAGGCAGTTCAAATTCCTCCCATTTTTCCCCTCCATCCCAGTTCACAATTTTCCCATGCTCCCAGGACGGAATCCAAAACCCGTCTTCATCCCTGTCGATTCCGCAATATTCATTTTCTGCACTTCCGATTTGCTGCCAACCATATTTGTCTGTATCTAAGTCCAGCCACATTACATGATTCGAGATACTTATAGGAGAAAAAACAATATTACCTGCTTTTATGGCGTCAGTGCAAAACAATCCGATATCTTCTTTTTTTTGTTCCGGCGGGCAGATAATATCCAGATGCGCAGCAGAATAATCATTAAGATTAATCTTTAATATACCCGGATATGCCGCTCCAAACAAAAAAGCTGTATCCTGATAAATAACAGACCCAAAAAATTTCAAGGGAATTTGTGAATGTTCTATGTCAATATCCGTCCATACTCCAGTATTTAACTCATAGATCCAAACTTTTTCCGCACAGGAAGGAATTAGTATTAATTTTCCCTTCCAGTACCGCATTTTACGGAACCATTTAGAAGCAATCACCCTGTTGCAGGGAATGCGGCTTACAATGGATACAGAAAAATCCGGTATATCTACCTTGTATAACAAATTGTATTCTGATGAGAAAAAATAAATATTCTCACCAACAAGAACACCTGCTTCTGCCGGAAGCAATACTTTTCGCTCTTTTTCTTTTTTATCATTCATTTTTCAAAACTTCATCCATATTTCTCTGATATTTTTATTTTTCCGCTACCACAAACACGCTATAATATCCAATTCGTTCAGACTCCAGTACAGAAATCGCCTCAAACCAGTCCTTCATTTCTACTGAAAACATCTCTTTCCAGCCTCTCGGCCAAGCAACCTCACGAAGCCCTACTTGTTTGATAAAATAGCCTGCTACTTTAAATAAATTCCCTAAATTTCGTTGATTCCAAGTGTACAAATGATAACAGTTTTCTCCCTTTAGATACTCATCACGTATGGAATCATATGGTACTACAAAAATCGCCTTTCCTCCATCTGCCAGCTTTTCTCTTAATCCACTTACGATCTTATATGGTTCAAGGCAGTGCTCCAGTGCATGTGTGGAAATGATCACATCCTGGCTTCCATCTTCAAGCTCAGAAAGATCCGCTACACTTTTGATTCCCAATCCTTCCGCATATTTTCTTGCCACCTCATTGACTTCAATACCGATCTTTTCTTTGCAGTCCAATTTGTCCAAAAGCAGGCCGCCGCCCATGCCAAATTCAGCCACACGATCAGTCGGCTTTATATAATTTTGAAAAAATTCCCGATCCAGTACGGAATCAATTTCCGCACAATGAACCTGCATCAAAAAATAATCTTCGTTATAACGTCCCTCCCCTTCTATACCTGGGAAGTCTAATTGTCTAAAATTAATAAAAGGATAAATTCCTTCCTCCAGCAGCTGCTCTTCGATCTCCGATATTGCTGCACATATAATAATCAAATCATCTGATTTCCGAATTTTTTTATAATCATCTAAAGTATAAGCATTTGTGAACCATGCTTTCCCGCTCTTACATTCTTCTACTACATTTCTGTTATTATCAATTACTCCTGTTACTTCTATATCGCACTCATTCTGAAGCTGATAAAAAACTCTTTTTCCAATTTTTCCTGCCCCAAAAATAAATATTCTTTTCTTTTTACAAAATTTAAGCCAATTTATCTCTTCATTAATATACATGCCAGCACTCCCTTAAATTCTCTCTTCCCTTGCCGTAAAAATCTTTTCATAAAGACGAGGGGAAGAAAAACTTCTTCCCCTCGTCCTTCTCCACAATACTTTTACACCAACGCTTGGTATTACCTAAAACTGTGTAGTAGCTGTAAGTGTAGAACCATCGGTCAGATAAACAGTTATGGTTACTAACTCTCCGCTTAAACCACTTACCCATCCGCTGCTCAATTTGAACTTAAGCGTACCGCCATTTTCTTCGGTCCACTGTGAGGTATCCCAATCCATATTGGGGTCGCTGTCAAGATTGTCAGAAGTTGTGCCGCCCCAGGACAATGTCATTCTATGAGCAAAATTCTTTGCTCCTGTCAGGCCGGTCAACGTAATATCTCCTGCATTTGTAAATGTAATCGGGCCGCCTGCAACTGCATTTTCAGGCTTCTCAATCGTCCATACTAAGCTTACTTTGGGAGGCTCTTCTGTCAGACCTACCCATTTTCCATCATCATTACAGGAACCAGTCAGATTAAATTCATAGGACTGGAAAAGACCGTCAAAGTCATCTTCAAGCTTAGCATTGGATGCTGTAGCATTCAGCTGTTTCTTATATGTTTTACTGTCAGTAGCATATACTACTTCATAATGAGCAGCTGCATCTGTAATAGAAGAGGTTGCAACGATTCCTGCTGACGTAATCGCTGTCTCATTGCCACCCTCCTTCAATGCAAGATAGATGGAAGGAGTTGCTGTATTTGCACCACCGCCGCCAGCCGGAGCACTGGTTACAATATCAATTCCACTCGGTGTTGCCAGCTTTGCCTGAACCTTAATCTCTACATCCATCGTACTCTTGTTGTAAGCCTTGATCGAATCACTCACATCACTGTAAGTTGCAACATCACTTCCGGATGCCGGCTCGTTGCGGAAATACATGGTTTTTCCAGGTATAAAGGATGCAGACGCATACTTTGCCGCATCTGTTTCAGCAATGATTCCTGTGGGGTCCAGAATATAATCAAACTGATTTCCTGAATCTGTAGGCAGAACTACGTTAAATACGTCTGTAGCCTCCACAACGTCCAGAGAGCCTGAACCTTCTCCGCTTCCCTCAGCTGCATTTGCCACTACTCCGCTTCCCAGTACCATTGTACCAGCCAGGACAGCAGCTAAAACTTTCCTAAACTTGTTACTCATGTTTCATCCTCCTTGATTTTTTCTTCCTTGGATTTTTTACACTTACAGAACACTTACTGATTAACCACTATCTGAACAGTCAGCTGTAATGTACTGATATCCTGTTCCTCCTCATCCAGCAGATGATAGGTCAGTATGCAGTCATAGGTCCCTGCCTCCAGTGCAGTGTCCAGCACAATCTCATCCAGATGACTTCCCACCGGCAGAATCGGTGATTCATAGATGGTCTCTCCCGTGTCTTCCCGCACTACATCGAAATAAACGGGATTTGTATTTGTCTGTGCGTTTTCTACATACGCATTTGTGGAAGGAGCATCCCCGCTCTCAAAGTTCCATGTGGAGTTCATCGTGACCTCGTAATATCCAGGCGGAACATATCCTTCCTCTGCAATGCTCTCAAGAACCTCATCCACGTTATCCTCGTTGACTACCACATTACGCCTTTTGGGCTCCTCCTCGTCCTTACCCCGGAACAGCAAAAATATCACCACTCCCAGCAAAGCGACAATCACCACCAGGCACACCGCAAAAGCTATTTTCCCTCCTTTTCCCATTTTTCCGTTTTTTTCTTGTTCCGACACGTTGTTCGTCCTCCTGTCAGTGTATCTATATCAACACCGCCTTTTTATAAGCAAAAAGCTGATGTTCGATATCTGAATTATATAATATTATATATATACTTTACTCAACTATTTTATATATCGGCAACATCTTATCATAACATTAGCTTTCTGTAAAACTTTTTTTAATCGAATCCTGATAAGAAAAAAATAAGAGACCTCTTGTTAAAGCAAAATATCTTTGACGCTTTCCTTATATAATGCTATAATGTAACAGGCATTGGGGGCCAGGATAATCCCCTTTTACTTAACTTCAGGAGGCAATATTTATGGCAAAAAAACTCATCCATATGGATAAAAATAATGCAGCAGCAGTTAAAGACGATTTTACCGAATGGTGTTCCTTCATTATAAATGAAGCAATCGGAATCGGTATTCTTGTTCTTGTCACCCTGTTTCCTCTTTACTTTAATGATGCTTATTATGATATTTTAAGTGCTAAATTTTATTTTTTTGTCCGCTGTATGCTGATTTTAATTTCTGTCGTACTGATTTGTGTCCTGATTATGATATGCATCGACCTCAAAAGCTATGATGGAATGCATACTCAAGAATTTTTGACCCGTCTTCATCCCCGGAACTGGAAGAAGAATTTCCGAATCGCAGATGCTGCGGTTTTGCTGTTCTGGGTGCTTGCCGGCATTTCTACCCTCTTGTCTGATTTTGTATATGAAGCCTTTTGGGGAAATGAAGGACGGTATTCGGGTTTTTATCTAATCAGCTTGTATGTAATCTTATACTTTCTGGTCAGCCGCTTTTGGAAGATCCGAGGCGGATATTTGGAACTCTTTTTGCTGAGCGGTATTATTATGGGTCTTCTTGGCATCGGCGACTATTTTCAACTGGATCCCCTGAATTTCCGGACCCCGGAAAATATTGATGCGCTGCGAAGCTATACTTCAACCATCGGGAACATCAACACCTATACCGCTTATATTGGTATAATCATGGGATTTGCAGCTGCCTTGTTTTCTCTGGAGGAAAAACCGCTTAAGCTTGCCTGGTACTATATCTGCATGGTAATTTCCTTTTTGGCCATGATCACAGGACGCAGCGATAATACCTATTTGAGCATTGGTGCGCTCTTTATCCTGCTGCCTTTTATCTTATTCAAGGATAAAAAGGGTATCCAGCGTTTTCTCATTATCGTTGCCACCTTTTTCTCCACAGCATATCTAATCAGCCTGCTCAACCAGCTGTTTCCCAATCAAGCCTTAGGCGTTGACGGACTTTTCCTCCTGATAACGGGGTTTTCAGGTCTGCCTTTGATGGTGCTCCTTCTCTGGGCCATTGTTATCGGCTTCCGATTTTACCGTATGGATACGGACAAGGTCCCCAAGCTTCTGACTCGTATCTGGGGATGCTTCGTCATTGTGTCTTTTCTGGTTCTGGTGTTCCTGATATGGGATGCAAACATGGGAGGTCACGGATCCAGATACGGCTCACTGAGCAATTATCTTGTATTCAGTGACAATTGGGGCAGCCACCGGGGATATGCCTGGAAAAAAGCGGCATTTCTATACAGAGAGCTTCCTCCCCTGCAAAAGCTTATCGGTTCCGGACCTGATACCTTTGTATGTCTCTCCCGACAAAGGTTTTACTATACCATGCTGGAAGAGGTTGGCGTCTTCTTTGATACCGTTCATAACGGATATCTGCAGTATCTCATTACAAATGGTCTTTTAGGCCTAATCTGCTACATGACCTTTCTGGGTGATACTTTTCGCTGTTTCTTTCAAAACGCAAGAAAGAACCCTTATGTTTTCGGAGCTCTGACAGCAGGCTCCTGTTATGCCCTGCAGACAGTAGTAAACCTGGAGTTACCCATTGTAACCCCCGCATTTTGGCTTCTTCTGGGCATAGGAATGGCGGGGTGCCGTAATAAGTAACCCCCGCCATCATTCTTTCAATATTATAAACTGCCTTATTCAGAAACAGCTTCATCTGCCGCCTCGCCCTTGCCTGGCGGCATCGCCTTTCCCTCTGTATCTGCATCACTGGCTGTTGCCTTGGAAGGTACTTCGCTCACATCCTTGTCTGCGTCGCTGTTCGTCGCCTTTGGTGCTTCCTCACTCGTCTCATCTTTATTTTCATTGTCAGAAGGAGCTTCGGATGGTGTCGCTTTATCATCTGCCGGCACAGTAGAAGGTGTTGCCGCTTCCGCCTTCTCAGGCAGTTCATCTTCATTCTCCGTTTCCTGCTCATCTTCTTTTGAAACAACCTTCCAGGTAACCTTCACTTCAATTTCCATATCCCTAAGCTCATACCAATCGCCTTTTCCATTGGATGCTCCGGTCAGCCAGAAGAAATATCTACCATCCTCATCCGTATCTGCCGCAGCCGGCGGAAGCTCTGTATGAATAATTGCTCCCTCTTCAAGGGTAATCGGCACCGTCGTCTCCCCGTCTGTCAAGGCCAGATAAAGACTTGTACTTGTATCATCCGTGAATTCTCTGTCATCTGTCATAATCAGGCCGTCCGCCATGGAAACCGTAACACTTGCTTTTACCTCCACATCTACCGGAGTATCACCCTTATTGATAATATTCACCGCATCGCTGTCACTGGTATAATCTTCTTCGGCTTTCCCATCAAAACGTTCAAAAAAAAGTGTGGCTCCTTCCTCAAAGCTTTTCCCCCCATAGGCTGCCGCATCTGTTTTTTGAATCAGTTCTTGTGGATCCAGAATAAAATCAAAAATCTGTACAGCAGTAGTAGGCAGAATTACTTGGACAATCTCTTCTTTTTCATCGCCCTTTTCCTCCTCCGCTCCAGGGGGATGCTGTGCTGCCGCTTCTGCCGGGTCCTGCGGCTCTGACTCTGTTGCATATGCTGTCATAAAAGACCCCGCCGCCAATGCCATTGATAAGATTAAGACCATCAGCCCTTGGTAATTCCTCTTCATTTTCATCCTCTCCATCTTTTTACTGCACTATATATCCTATTATATTTTTGTCTTTATCCTAATATCGTCTGTTTCATCATTAAAAATAACAGGAAGAGATTAAATCTCCACATCCTGTATCATCACCGGCTTTCCGGTCTCGCGGTACAGCCACACCAAAGAGCTCCAGTCCCCGTAGTAGGCATCACTAATGCCGATAGCAGGATACATATCCGCTGTATCGTCATAAATCCCGATATCTTTCTCCTGAAACCACTTTTTCAGATCCATATATTGTGTATACAATTCCGTCCGCATAGACAAAAGGGTACTCTCCATCAAGGGATGAGGACGCCAGAGAATTACTACATCCTTTCTGTCCTGAAACAGCAGAAATACCTTCTTCATTTTCTTCAAGTAGGCTTCATTGTCCCGCAAAAGCCCGTTCAAGCTGGTATTGTAGAGGATTACCTTCTTTCCCTCTGTTCGTTCCAGCCACTCTTCCGAAATCTTAACATTTTCCCGGTTCACGGAACGCACCTTATCAATCTTGGGAGAGCCAAGAGCAAGGACCTTTTTCTCAAATCCACCCTGAGGATAAAGCTTGCTGCAATAGCGGATATAGTCCTGCCGTTCCCTTTCTGTTTGTGCAATAATATAATCAGCATGCAGTACGGCGGACGGTGTAGCCATCGCTTCCTCGATCCCCTCCCCGTTTAATACAAAATAGGGCACATACACCAGCTTATCTGTAAAATTCTTCAGATTCTTTGAATAAAAATATGGGTGGACGGAGGTTACATAATTCCCTCCGTCGTAGGGATTGTGTATAAAAATTATATCCGGCATACGGACGCCCAGATCATACTCATCATAACGGGTGACAGGAACATCATCCGGAAAGCTCCGCCCCTCATAATGCTCTTCCCGAAAGCTGCCGTCCGAATCTCTATCGTAATAAGGAATCGGTATCACATAGGCATCACAGTCCGGATCCGCATCCGCCGCCCTCCAAATACTTTCCAGGGAATCCCACATGGAGGCTTTATAGGGCAAAAAAACCGCTTCTGTCCGTTCCGGGACCTCTCTTTCAATCAAACGGCGAATCTGAAGCAGCTCTTTTGCCAAAACGCCGGCCAGCTCCTTTGCCTGATTGGGTTTTTCCAGGACCAGTGTCATCTGATAGAGATTCTCACAATAGACCTCCAGCTCTGACACTGTTTCCGTTCCCTCACCATATAGCTTCTCCATTGTTTCTCCGATGGAAATAGCACTGTCCTGGCAGTCTGACAGCAGCTGAATCAGAGCTTCCCTCTTTTTTGCTCCCTGAGGAAGGCTCATTTTCAATGCTTTATTTGCCTTAATTAATGTATCTGTCATGGAGAGCAGATGCTTTCTCGTAATGCGGCTCATATCTTAGGTACCTCCATATTATTTGATCCATTCCGCCTTCTGGGAATTCAGCAGGGCCTCAAATATCTCCAAATCCTCCACAGAGGTTAATTTAATATTCTTTTCGGATCCCAGAGAAAAATACAGCCTGTGCCCCAGCTCTATCAGCAGCGTGCAGGTAGCCACGGAATTCGTGATCCCCTGTCTCAAGGCTTCCTCGTGAAGCTCCGTCAGCGTTCCTATAGAAGCACACTGGGGCGTCTGCGTTATCTTAAGATTGTCACGGGCAATCTGACTTTCAGAGGTCTCCCCATCCTCCGTACACAGCATAGCTGATGTACACTGCACTACAGAAATAGCATTCCCATGCTGCCCTGCAACCCGAATACAATCGGATATAATCTCCTCTGACACCAGAGGACGAATAGCATCATGGATCAGGATTAAATCCTCCTTTTGATGACGGGACGCAATATCATAGATCCCCTTTCGAATGGACTCCTGCCCATTGGCTCCTCCCGGCACAATGCTTTCCAGCTTTGTAATCCCAAACTGCCGGCAATAAGCGCCCAGAATCTCATTCCAGCCTTCCACGCATACCACAACAATTCCATCAATACAGGGATGCTTCTGAAACGCCTCCAGAGTGTAGATAATCACTGGCTTATCGTACACGTTCAAAAATTGCTTGGGAATATCCTGATGCATCCGCTGTCCGGATCCTCCTGCAATAATCAATGCAATATTTTTCATACTGCCTGCTCCTTTCCCTCGCCGGGCTTAGGCATACGATACAAAGCCTTGAACATCTCCACATCTTCTACGGAATTTAACTTAATATTGAAATCAGAACCTTTGGAAAAATGAATCGTCTCGCCCAAACGTGCGAGCATGCTATTGTTATCTACACAGTGCAGAACATTTTTTTCGATCGCTTCCTGATGTACATGCTCCAAATACTCCAGGCGGTAGGACTGGGGCGTCTGAATCCTTCGTATATGATATCTGGAAATGCTCTCTCTTCCGCTCTGACCGTCTATGGTCAGCATTACGGTATCCATGGAACGGACTGCCGCTACTCCCATCCCCTTTTCTCTGCAGGTACGAATACTGTCCGTAATCAAATCATCTGTCACCAAAGGACGAATAGCATCATGAATCACTACTACATCATCTGGTCTGCATTGCTCCGTCAGCCATACCACACCTCTTCGAATAGACTCCTGGCCGTCCGGCCCGCCCTCCACAATCTTTGCAAGCTTGCTGATATTAAACTGCTTTCCGTATGCCTTCACCATCTCCTGCCATCCGGACAGGCAGGAAACCAAAATCATATCAATCTCCGGATGATTTTGAAATACCTGCAGGGTATATACTATCACCGGACGATTTTCCACAATGACAAATTGCTTGGGAATATCCATTTGAAAACCGGGATCAAAACCTCCCGCCAAAATCAATCCAATGTTCACAGCCATACTCCTTTCGATTTTTACGTATGGGAAAACCCTGACAGCGGTTTCAAAAACATTTACTGCCTCAGCTCTTCAGGAGCGCAAGCCGTTCTACCGCCGGTTGATATTTTTCTTTTGCCGCTTTTTGATAGTATTCCTTGGCTTTCTCCAAGCTTCCGGCCACCTCATACCAGGTGCCGAGATTGTACGCGGCCCGGAAGGATCCTGTACCGCCCACTCCCTGGTTGGCAGGAACCTCCCCAATCTCCAGACACGTGAGATAAGACTGCTCAATCCGAGGCAGGTAGGAAATATATTTCCTGGTATCTGCCAGAATCGCCTTCATATAAAGAATACCGCATGCAAAATGAAAATCCGCATAGCCTTCCAAACGGGTATGCTCCTTTTCTATTATCCCCAATCCTGTATCCCAATCCTGTATCTCAATAAGCGCATAGAGATAATTGATAATACCATTTGCCCGATAGCCTGTTCCCCGCTCCGGTACATGGACATAAAACCTTTCATAATATCGGCAGGCCTCCGGATAACGCTTCAATCCGCGCAGAGTTTCAGCCGCCTGGTACAAAAAATAAGAATCTGTCGGCTCTTTTTCTATCTCCTCAAAAAGAATGGGAAGATTACGTTCCGCTTTTCCCTGTTTCAAATAACCGTCATGTTCAAACAGCAGGGGAACCGACACTAAAGGAAGTTCAGAGTCCACCTGCTCATGGATCCTGCCTGTAAATCTTACTCCTCCGGGAAGAAGTCTGGATACGTACAGATAAGTATAAGCCATCTCCTGCTTTCCTCCCTGCATTTCCTCCATATAATAATTCTTTAATTCTATGGCTCCGATTTTGTCAGGGCACTTCAAAAAGTCCTCCAAATCCTTTCGGCTTCCTTCTGCCAGATACTCATCTGCATCCAGCATCAGATTCCAGTCGCAGTCTGATTGAGAAAGAGCAAAATTACGGGCTGCCGCAAAATCCTGATTCCAGACATAATCCGTCACTACCGCCCCGTAAGCTGCGGCAATTTCTCTGGTTCGATCTGTGGAGCCCGTATCTGTAATATATATTTTATCGGCCAGTCCTGCCGCCTGCTTAAGACAGCGGGCCAGACTTTCTTCTTCATTTTTGACTATCATTACTATGGCCAGGGTACTCATTACGTCAATCCTCCGATTTGCTTCCTTAAACTACATACTGATATATTCTTTATTTTAGAGCAAGCAAAGGGGAATTGCAATGGTTGTTTTTAGCCGGCCAGTATGGATAACAGAAGCTGCTGCATTTTTAAAAGCTCCATATCATCCGGCAGAAGAGGCAGAAGCTGTACGAGTACAGACATGGCCTCCTCATATTGCCTGTTTGTGAGCATAGCTTTCAGTGCTGCTTTCCTCCCATTCGATGTCCTCTTCCTCGCCGATGTCCTCTTCCTCGTCATATCCATTCTCTATTTTTTTCCATCCCGAAAGATCAGCGCTGCCAGTCAGGAGTTTTTCAAACCAGTCCTTCGCCTCATCAAACTCTGCACTTTTATGGTACGATTCATATCCACCCTTAGGTTCGTCCAAAAATACTGTTAATCCAAAGAGTTGGTGATACATGCAAAAAATCTGGCTTATATTCCCTGTCTCCTGTACGGCAAAAGGCGGCAGGATCTGGAGTTTGAAAACGCCCCCTTTATCACTTCCCATCAGGCTTTCCATCTGTTTTTGTAAAGTCTCCACCGTAACATTGGAACTCCTGTTTCCGGATATATCCGTAAGAATAAACTGGCTGACTGATACCTGCTCAGGCTTTTTATCCGGCCCCTCCAGATCTCGTACCCCATCCCATATTCCCAACAAGCCGAAGCCCGCCATGCCAATCCCGATCAGGAGCCGGACAATGCCGATTCCTTCTTTCATTTCAGCAAGTCCGATCACGATCAGACCAAACCCCAGAAATGCGGCATAGACTCCCAATATAAGAGGAATCAGCCGCAGCCGTTTTCCTGTTTTGTTATTTTTTCTCTTAATCCGTTTTCTTTCCTTTTCGGGTAAAGTCTCAATTATTCTCAATCAGGTGAAAGGTCAGGTGTGGGCGTCTGTGTCCGCTGCCTGCTGCTGCCGGGAAAGCGGCGCTCCACGCATCTCGGAAGGGGAGAACCCCGTAATGCGTTTGAACACTTTACTGAAATAATAGGCGTCGTTAAATCCCAGAGAATCGGAGATTTCCCTCAGCGATAAATTAGGGAAATCCTGCAGCATTTTCCGGGCTCTGGAGATTTTCAGCCGGGTAAAATAGTCGATAGGCGTTGTATTTTTATATTTTTTGAACACCCGGCAAATATAGACTTTGGAAACCCCGATTTTTTCTTCCAGGTCCTGCAGCGTAATATTAGAAGATATATGGTCGTTAAAATAGGCAATCAGGCTTTCCACCAGCTCCTCGGGAGGGCGGCCCTCAGGCTCTTTTACCGTGAAGAGAACCACCAGCATGAGATAAAAATTCTCGGACAGTTCCGGAACCGTCCGGGAAAAGGACATAATATTTTCCAGAAAATAGCGGTTGTTAAAATCAAGGGTTCTCTGGGAAGAAAAATGCCGTTTTAAGGAGTCCATAATGAAGAGCAAATCTTCCATGAGGGCAAAGCAGCTATGCCTTTCGCTTTCCCACTGTCCGAACAGCCGGCTTATATTGGAGCGCAGCAAATCGAGCTGATTCTGGCCGATAATCAATGCAAATAAATCGGCGGGTTCCGAAAGACCTGGAGAGGGCCGGCGGCTTCTGACAGGAACGTTATTGATGCCGCTTTTTCCGAAAAATACGCTGCGGACGGCGTTTTCACGGCATTCCCGGATGACGGGGGGAAGAGACATTCCTTTCGCGTCCGCGTGGTAAATCGTGACAAAGCTGCCGGTCTTTGCCTCCAATGCTTTCAGGAAATGGGGAAGGTTTCCGTAAAGAAGAGAGCGGCCCTTTTCGTCGTCTTTTAAAAGCAGCGCCTTTTCATTGGAAAAAAATCCGTCGAAGCTTCGCAGGACGCGGCAATGGTGGAATTGACGGAAAAGCTCTTCCAGAACTCTGTTGGGTATGTAGCGCGCGTTGGGATGCAAAGGGTTTTCCACGCTGCTTAGGGGATTGGCGATGATAATATAAAGCAGGGTAAATGTATCCTGGGGGTTTGCGCCTTCAAAGGACAGCCGTTCTTCCCCGATTAGAAAGGATACAATGTTTTTGCGCTGTCTTGTCAGTTTTTCTGCACAGGACTTAAGACAGGAAGCGAGCTCCGCGGGATTTACGGGCTTTAACAGATAATCGGACGCCCCCAGCTTTACGGCCTGTTTGGCGTACTCAAAGTCCTGATAACCGCTTACGATAATGGGCAGGGAGCAGCAGCCGGTCTCCTTTAATCTGGAAATCAGGGTCAGGCCGTCCATATCGGGCATTCTGATATCCGTGAGCACGATGTCAGGGCACAGCTCGGCAATCTCCTTAAGCGCCGTGATACCGTTGTCCGCAGTACCCGCAATGGTGTAATCTTCCTCCAAGTCAATAATTTTCTGCTGCAGCGCCATAAGCGCGTAAACCTCGTCTTCCACAAGATAGATGCTTATCATGTGCTTTCATCCCCTTTCCGTACCGTAATGTTAATAGAACCGCCGCCGCTTTCCTGATTGCCGGCCGTCATCTCAAAACGGCTGCCATACAGAATGCGGCACCGTATGTAAATATTCGTCAGTCCCAGATTGCCGATTTTGGCGTTTATAACGTCATTGTGCCGGGCCAGACTTTCGTCGCAGCCCTCAAACTGGGTCCGAATCTTTGAAAGGGCCTCTGCCGTAAAGCCGGGGCCGTTGTCGCATACCGTAAGCTGCCAGCCGTCCCCTAAGCTGCAAAGGACCACCTGAATGGAAAGATGGGGAATCCGGGTGGCGAAGCCGTGTTTTACCGCGTTTTCCACCAGAGGCTGTATGGTAAATTTGGGAATCACGGTGGCAAGCAGTGAGGAATCCGCCTGAACGTTAATCTCCAGCTTTCCCTCGTAACGTTTGTAGACCAGACGGGAATACTGCTCAAGATGAGTCAGCTCGTCCTGTATGGTGTAGGTTCGCCGGCTGTAATCCGAGATATAGCGCAGCATCTGGGACAGGCTCAGGCAAAGGGAGGATACTTCCTTATCGCCATGCATATAGCTGACGGATTCAATCATGGATAAGGTATTGTATAAGGTATGGGGATTCATCTGCGCCTGCAGGGCAAGGAAATTGGCGCGTTCCTCCCCGGCGCGGGCCTGCACGTTTCGGGCAATGGCTTCCTGTAAGTGGTCAAGCATTTGCTGGAAGGACTGGTTAATATTGTTGATTTCCGATATTGTGGTGGAAATTTGGGGTTTGAAGGTCATATTATCCAGCGTTACCTGGCTGATGGCCTGATTTAGTTCCATCAGGGGGGCCGCCATGCGCCTTGCGGTACGGCGCACCATAAACAGGGATAAAAGAGCCATCAGCACATAAATGCCAAGGGTCAGCAGAATCAGGTTCATACCGTATGGAATAAAGGCGGAAACAGGGCAGTATACGGTGGTAATCCAGTCGGAATAACCGGAGACTTCATAGGAAATCTGCTGTCTGTCAAGCAGCAGGGAGCCGGACTTTTTCTGCTCTTTGCAAATCCCTTTATAAATATTTTCAAAAAGGGCGGTTTGCTTTTCGGTGCTCTCTGCCGGGTAGAGAATTTCGCCTTCTTTGGAAAACAGCACCACAAAGCCGGAAGCGCGGTTTAAGGCGCAGATTTTTTCCAGCGTGGAATAGAGGTTTTGTACTTCCACAAAGCCGAAGTTGTGTTTGCCGTCGGTAATCGGCCGCGCCACGGAATAAACGGATTCCTTCGTTTCGTCGAAGTCGTCGGGGTGGGGAGGCAGAATGACTTTTTTACCCTCTGCGGCAAGGAGCTTTTCTTTCCACGGATAATTCTGACAGACATTTTTAATGTAATCGGAAGATTCTCCGGTCTGGGTCAGGGTGTAATAGGCGTTGTCGTTGAACGCGATAATGCGGTAGGTGGTAAAAAGAGGGGCGTCCAGTGAAATAAAGCTTTCCATAATCTGATTATTGTAATCAATATATTCTGCGGAAGCGTTGGTTTCTTTCATAAACTGCACAAAGGATTTGTTAAACAAAAGACCGTTGATAATTTTATCCATTTCCATTAAGGAGGCGTCAATCTGGTTCTGAACGCTGGCGGAGAGCTGGGACTGCACCTCGATATTTTTTACATATTGTTCCCGGTATAAGAGCACCATGGCGAAAATGAAAATCATGGTCAGAGTTAAAAGCAGTACAAAGGAATAATTGTAGAATTGTTTTTTCAGATAATTCTGGTCCCTGCTTCCTTTACTCATAAGTAATACTCCCAATCAATCCCTGCGGCCAAGCTTCAGGCAGACTTAAAATTAAGGTCAGCGTATCATAAAAATGTGCGCTATGCAACAAAAAAACGAAAAGAGAAGGCGGTTTAAGGCTGGTTTAAGAAATTCCATTTTCACGGTTTATGATTTTCCATTTTCATTCCGAAAAAGGATTATATAATAGAAAAAAGGGGGTATTTTTCCCCAAAAAAAGCAAGGCTTTGGAGAGGAGCATAGTTATAAAGATGAAAAAAACAATAGGAATTTTACTGCTTTTCGCGGTCTTGTCAGCGGGATGCGGAGAAATAGAGAAGGCCGGGAAAGAGGAGACGGGAAGGGAGGTTTCCCTGACCTTTATGATGCCGCAGTCCCACGCAAAGGATTTTCTTCTGGAACTGATTGCGGAGTATGAGGAAGAAACACCGGGCGTTAAAATCGAAATCCGGCGTATTCCTGACGACCAGTGGATTGACCTGGTGCATTCCAAAGCGGCTGTGGGGGAAATGCCTGATTTAATCCGTCTGGACAAGTGGGTGTTGGAGGCGGTGGGAACCAGACATTTTGTGGAATTTGACAGCGCGACGTCCTGGTACGACAGGGTTTTGCCGCAGCAGCTTGACAATAAACTCATAGACGGTAAGCTGTACGGGCTTCCGATTTCGGCCACCAGCGGCATCGGCCTGATTTACAATGAAGAAATTTTTGAAAATCTAAAGCTGCGGGTACCCACAACCATGGAGGAGCTGCGCCAGGTCTGCGGGATACTCCGCAGGGAGGGTATCATTCCCCTATACGCATCGGACAAGGAAGCGTGGACCATACAGCCCGCCTTCAACTGTATGGTGATGCAGTACACGGATGCGGACACGTGGGAAAAGCTGAAAAGCAACCGGCTTAAGTGGTCGGAGGTGGAAGAGTTTCAGGTGATTTTGAACCATATGAAGGAACTGCGGGAGGAAGGCTATACCAATGAGGATTACATGGAAGCTACCTATAACAGCGCGGTGGACGCGGTGGCAAAGGGGAAAGCGGCCATGTATGTCATGGGGCAGTTTTTCATACAGGATGTGCTGCAGAAAAATCCGGAATGCAGCCTGATGATGGCTCCCTTTCCCTATGACGGAAGAGACGTTTTGTCAATCGTCAGCGGCGCGGGTCTGTTTGCGGTGTGCCGGGAATCGGAGTATGTAGAGGAGGCTTCGGATTTTCTGGAGTGGTTTTCCAGGGCGGAGCATATGAACCGTTTTAACGCGGGGTGGAACCATCCGCCTGTATTCAAAGAGCAGGATTTGCAGATGAAAAGCTGGCAGCAGTATATTTATGACGAATATATTCTCACGGGAAAAACCGTGGTACAGATAGATGAAACCTTAAACGGCATCAATTTAAACGGTCTTTGGAACAACTTAAAGGAAATGCTTTCAGGCAGAATGGACGCTTTGGAGGTAATGGAGAGCTGGGATAAAGACTTCGGGGAGCAGATGCAGTACAAAGGAGAGAAGGGATGGCAGCCGGCGAACCCTCCGGTTTAATATTTTCCATTATGGGGGTGTAGGATTTTCCATTTCCGCAAGGATTCGTTTCCGCTACAATACAGTCATCAAATACGAAAAAACACAGGGAGGAAACGAACAATGAAACGAACCAGATTAGTAACGTCATTATTACTTGCCGCGGCCATGACCCTAAGCGCCTGCGGAAGCAAGGAAGCGCCGGCATCGAATGCGGAGCCGTCTGCGGCAGAACCGGCCACAGAGGAGGCGGGGGCATCTTCAGAGGCGTCTGCAGAGACAGAGGCGGAAACGTCCGGGGAAGCGGAAGAAAAAGCGCCCGCGGAACTTTCCGGAGAACTGACCTACTGGTCCATGTGGAACGACACGGAGCCTCAGGGGGAAGCCTGGGCAGAGATTATCGACGGATTTATGGCAAAATATCCGAATGTAAAAGTAAACGTTCAGTGGTGCGGACGTGACAACAAGAAGATTTTGAAACCGGCGCTGGAGGGCGGGGAGACCATCGACATTTTCGAGTATCCGCTGGAAATTGATTTGAACGATTATATTATGGATTTAACGCCTTATGTGGACGCGGAGTATGATACCACAGGAGGAAAGACATTCCGGGATACGCTGCTGCCCAGCCTTCTGACGACGCCTCAGGATATGACGGGCAGAACGGATATTATTCCGGCAATCGGCTAC